>JMSU01000167.1_pt1 | contig 25794 bp, 20 predicted proteins | sample 179011 | NCBI WGS metagenome assembly JMSU01 (sample SAMN02769580, study PRJNA246767) | bioreactor metagenome | isolation source: Culture-1 Bioreactor ArsB derived from microbial biomass from the upper 2 cm... | place: Germany: Bremen | collected day 87 after inoculation
TTTTTCCGCTGCAAACGTAATGAATTCAGCGAGGGATTCATCACCGCGGGAGAGGATTCCCTGAAGGCGGGCTTGAAATGGTGAGTCGCCTGAAAAGGCCATACCCTTGTATTTTTTAGTGAGTCCTTTTACTTTAGATAGTACATTCTTGAGATCTTTTTCAGAAGGCATTGGAGACCATTGAAGAGGTGTCCACGGTTTGGGCACGAGGCAGCTTGCACCGAGTGTGATGCGCATAAACTGTTTTTTCTTCTTACCTTGGCCTCGGCTACGTGCTTCATCCATTTTCTTCAGCATGTCGGCAAGTTCTTCGTAATCTTCGGTGGTTTCACCTGGCCAGCCGACTATGACATATACACGTAAATGGTTCACACCTTTGGATGCACAGAGTTCAACAGCTCGTAAAAAATCAGATTCTTCAAGATTCTTGCTGGCGGCATCCCGCAGTCGTTTGCTGGCTCCTTCAAGGGCAAGGGTGACCGTACGAACTCCGGAGGCGCGCAAAATATCAAGCAGCTCTTCAGTCAGACCATCTGCTCTGACAGAGGAAAGAGAAAATTTGGTTTTCCGTTTCTTGAGCCATTCAATGTATGGGATCAGGTCGGGCCAGTCAGTCAGGGCGGTGCCGACAAGACCTACCTTAGGGGGATCGGCCAACTCGACGATTTCTTTGAGTTGATCAATTGAGGCGTGACGTGGAGGACGGTAAACAAAGCCGGCAGCGCAGAATCTGCACCCGTATGGGCAGCCCCGGTTTACTTCAACAAGGAACATATCCTTGAAAACAGCATCAGGACTAATAAAACATGAGTATGCGGGAGTAGTGAGGAGAGGTACACCGTGCCCGTCTGCAACGGACCCGGGATCAAGCACTGCTCTGCGGACTTTACCTTTGGTCATTCCCGGAACGTAAACTCCATCCCGGTCTTTGACGAGTTCAAGAAATTCCTTCTTGCTTCCCCCGTTGTATATGTGGCGTTTGAGTTCGACGCATAATTCTCCAAGCCCGACTTCAGCCTCACCCACCCAGAACAGGTCGAAAAAGGGGGCGATTGGAGCCGGGTTAAGAAATGCGACCGGACCTCCGGCCATGACCAGCGGGAAGTCCGGGCGCTCCGCCGCAAGGGGCGGAACACCCGAATCTTTCAGCATCCTGACGAGGTGGAGATATTCCTCCTCAAAATTGATACTGAAACCGATCAGGGGAAACTCGGACAACTCTTTAGCGCTGTCCATGGAAACAGATGGTTTTCCGGGGTCACCGAGAAAGAACCTTTCAACTGCAAGCTCCGCGTCCGGCGCAAGCAATCTGTACACTGCCTGCCAACCTAAAGTTGACAGTCCTGCACCTTTTCTGCCGGGGAATACCAATGCCGTGGGCAGACGGCCTCCGGTTTCCTGCGCAGAAGGTTCTTCTTGTCCGTAATAGAAGAAGTCTTCGGTTATTGACATAATTCTAATTTCGGGCCGGATTTTATTGTCCGTACTGTTTCCGTTTTATTAATCATACGCAGGCAGGACTAGTCGGCCTGCTTGCGAATGAAAGTGGGAACTTCAAAATCATCGTCATCGTGGAAGATGAATTCTTCTCCGCCACTGTTAGCCGCAGCCTGCTTGGGCTGATGCTTAACAGGCTCTGCAGAACCAGCTGCTTCCTGAGGCTTAGCACCATGGCGCAAGTATGCGGGGATGGAGCGGTCTTCTTCTGCGTGTGCGCTACCTAGATGACGTACATTGCTGCCTTCATTTGCTTTAGGTGTCATTCCTCTGGGGGTCAGAGTCGGACGCTGAGGCTGAGCTTGAACCTGAGGTTGCTCCATTGTAGGAGCAACAGGCTGTTCGCCAGCAGTGTCGATACCGGTAGCAATAACAGTGATACGCATTTCATCGCCTACTTCGGGATCAAAAACTGTTCCGAAGAATATCTGAGCATCTTCATGTGCTTCTTCATGAACGATGTTAGCGGCCTCGCTGACTTCATCAATAGTCATGTCAGGAGAGCAGGTGATGTTGATAAGTACACCTTTTGCACCTTCGATTGAAACATCTTCAAGCAGCGGGCTTGTGATAGCTTTCATAGCTGCTTCGCGGGCTCTGTTCTCGCCCCGTGCAATACCGGTACCCATGAGTGCCAGACCTGAATTTGACATGACAGCCTGTACATCTGCGAAGTCAAGGTTGATCAGACCGTGAACTGTGATGAGGTCTGCAATACCTTTTACGCCGTAGTAAAGTACTTCATCAGCTTTTTTCAGCATTTCGGAGAAAGCTGCTTTTTTAGCGGCAAGCTGGAGCAGACGGTCGTTGGGGATGGTGATAATTGCATCGACAACGTTTTTGAGTTCTTCAATACCTTTTTCGGCCTGAAGCAGTCTGCGCTTACCTTCGAAATAAAATGGTTTGGTTACAACGGCAACAGTCAGTGCACCGGCTTCTTTAGCTATTTCTGCAATGACAGGTGCTGCACCTGTTCCGGTTCCGCCACCCATACCAGCAGTGACAAAAACCATATCGCAATCGCCGACCAGTTCGCGAATAACGTCCTGAGATTCAATGGCTGCATTTTTACCGATATCGGGGTTCGCGCCTGCGCCGAGTCCCTTTGTCAGTTTATCGCCAAGCTGGATTTTGTATTCAGCAAGAGATTTGTTGATGTCCTGAGCATCGGTGTTGGCTGCAATAAAGCGTACACCTGTAAGAGCGGACTGAATCATGTTGTTGATAGCGTTACCACCGCCACCGCCACAACCGATAACCTTGATCTTTGCCTGACCGTCGTTTTCAATTTCCATGTAATCCATCATCATAATAATTCCCCTGTTTAACTTCCGTTAATTTCAACTTTTCCCAGATCGGAGTAGGAAAAGGCCTCCACAAACATCGCCTGCCTTATGCGATGTCTGTGAACCATTTACGCATCCTGCCCAGAATGCGGTTGAAAACATTTTCGTCGCGAATACGGAAAACCTGCTCTGAGCTGCCTTCTTTTTCCGCGCCGTACATGAGCAGTCCCACAGCTGTGGCAAATTTGGGACTGTTGACAACATCCTTTAATCCACCCATCCCCGCGGGATAGCCGATACGGACCGGCAGATCGAAAATCTGCTCGGCAAGTTCCTGCATCCCGTCCACAAGTGAAGTCCCGCCTGTAAGTACAACTCCGGCTGCAATCATATTTTTGTAGCCGCTGCGTACTAATTCCTGATCCACCAGCGCCATGATTTCTTCACAGCGAGGTTCACAGATTTCAGCGAGAACCCTCTTGGACATCTTGCGGTGATCACGTCCCCCAACAGAAGGCACTTCAATAGTCTCGTCAGTGGTGACGAGGTCGGTGAGTGCTGTTCCGTATTTCACCTTGATCTGTTCCGCAGAACCCATGGGTGTTCTAAGTCCGAAAGCAATGTCGTTAGTCAAGTTGTTACCGCCTAGGGCGATAACGGAAGTATGCTTGATTGAATCGTTGGCAAAGATAGCGAGGTCGGTTGTTCCGCCTCCAATATCTACAATCGCAACACCGATCTCTCTTTCCTCTTCTGAAAGAACAGCTTTGCTTGAAGCCAGTGATTCAAGAACAATGTCTGAAACATCCAGTCCTGAACGGTGGCAGGAGCGAATGATATTCTGAGCCGATGTAACAGCACCGGTAACGATGTGCACTTTTACTTCAAGGCGCACACCTGCCATGCCTAGTGGATCGGCAATGCCGCGTTGATCATCAACAATGTATTCCTGCGGCAGGGTATGGATTACTTCCCTGTCGAGCGGAATAGCTACTGCTTTTGCTGCGTCTATTACTCGATCTACATCTTTCTGGGTTACTTCTCCTCCTTTAACGGCGATAACGCCGTGGCTGTTGAACCCTTTGATGTGGCTGCCCGCAATGCCTGCGTAGACAGAACGGATTTCGCATCCGGCCATGAGCTCAGCCTCTTCAAGAGCTTTCTTGATGGACTGAACTGTCTGTTCGATATTTACCACCACGCCTTTGCGAAGACCTGTGGACGGTGCAGTGCCGATACCGACAATGTCGACTCCGTCTGCAGTCGCTTCCCCAACTACTGCGCAGATCTTGGTGGTGCCGACATCTAGGCCGACGATCAGATCAGACTTGGACATAATTTTTTCTCCTCATCATCTTTAAATTAGGGGTATTACCTATTGCGGCGTACCACTTCCGGGAGTCCGTTTTTCTACCCAGACTCTGCCTTTTTCGGTGGATATGGCCGCCACATTCCTGAACTCTCCCCTATTTTTGAGGTCATTCCAAACTGTGTTCAGGTGTGAAAGCTGTTCTTGCCAGTTGTCCAGACTCAGTTTGATTTTCAGACCGAGACTGTCCATAAAAATTTCCATTCTATTTCCGCCCTTAATATCAATCCAGGCAATTTGCCCCGGATCGAAGGGCAGTTCTCTTCTATTTAATATCCCCATGAACTCAGGCAGAATGGCCGCCTTGTCCATGGCATCGGATTCAATATTTAAAAACGGCAGTGAGGTGAATTTGCCCGGTGCTACCGGAGCAATCAGTTCGCCGCTGCTGTCACAATAATAAAGTTTGTCATTTTGGCGGACCATGAAACGGGGGTCTTTTTCCCGCACATGAATCTGCAGTTTGCCGGGCAACTGCCTCTTTACTGCTGCGGATTTAATCCAAAGATTGTCACTAAGTTTACTTTCCACATCTCCGATATTTACAGCGAGACTGTTTTTGTTAAGTCCCACATCAGCAATGGAAAGGATTTCGCCATAAGTCAGGCGATGGTTTCCAGTGACTTTTATATCCTGCAGTGAAAAATATGGATGCGCTGTCAGCCAGCGGTATCCTGCGAGACACCCAACACCAATCAAGGCCAGCAACATCAGGCACACACCGGAAATACAGACCTTACGCACCAGAGCATACATCAGCTGTGAAAGCGAAAGAGAAGAAGGGCTTTTGCGCTTTTTGCTGGTGTTGCGGCTTTTACGTTTTTTGCCTGTTTTATTCAGGTTCAGCCTGCTTTTGTTAATTCCTGCAACGCTCATGACAGTATTATGACCTCCGGCTTTAAAGTGACGCCGAACTTTTCAGTTACAGCTTCTGTTGCCAAGGACATGAGTTCAAGTGCCTGTGATGCTGTACCGCCGCCCTTGTTAACAAGAAAATTGGCGTGCATTTCAGAAAAGCTCATGCCTCCGAGGTTTTTACCTTTGAATCCTGCCTCATCCAGCAATTTACCTGCGCTGTTGCCTTCGGGATTTTTAAAAATACATCCGGCAGTCTTTTCAAGAACAGGCTGGCTGTTTTTCTTTTTGCTGAATGTTTCTTTAATCCGGTCTCTCACAATGTTTTCACTGGACTGAGTCAGCTCGAATTCGGCTTCCCATACCAGTGTGAATTCATTGGTATCAGCTGAAAAATGACGATATCCCCATTCAAGCTCTGCAGTATCTTTCCAGAACAGTCCTTTGGTGGGAGTCCAAAGTCTGACCCGTTTAACCGAAGACTGTATGTCTGTGCCATAGGAGCCAGCATTCATCGCAATAGATCCGCCGATAGATCCCGGAATTCCCGCAAGTCCTTCCATGCCGCTGAGGCCCTTTTTAATAAGGGTTGCCAACAATTTAGGCAGTCGCATATCTGCTTGAACTTTGACAGTGTTATCTGAAACTTCAGCTTCTTTTTTTTGTGCACGGTCAATCTGGATCAAAGTCAGATTCAGGTTGCCGTCACCTGCCAGCATGTTGCTTCCTTCACCTATAGCGAGAAGAGCAGACCTTTCGCTTTCAACGAAGCGGGACAGCTCATCAAGTCCGGCCTCGTCACGCACTTTGGCAAGGGCTCGCGCAGAGCCGCCTATGCCTAGTGAGGTGAGCTCAGCCATGCTCGGTTTATGAAGCAGTTCCAGTGTCATATTTTATACGCTTTACGTTTTCTCAGGTGATTTCGCCTCTGGCGGCTAAAGGAGATAATCCCCTTTAGAATCCCTGATTGGATTATTTTTAAATTTAGCCGTTAAAGGGTTCGCAGGGATCAGTGATTTCGCACTGGCAACCTTGTTCATCCAGATATTCCAAAAAGTTTTCACCTATCTTGTAAATAGATCCTGCTCCCTGAGTAATGAAAAGGTCACCCGGTCTCAGAATATTGGGCAGTTCATTTTCCATCATTTCAAAATCAGGATAGAAACGAACTTTGGTGGAGCTGACCTGCCTGATTCCCTGCGCCAGTGACATTCCGTTTACGCCTGGAATCGGTGATTCAGAAGCCGGATAGATTTCAGTAAGCAGGAGTTCGTCAGCTTTTTCAAAAGTCTTACAGAACTCACCGAACAGGGCCTGAGTTCTGGTGAATCTATGCGGCTGGAAGGCTACAACCAGTCTGCGGTTGGGGAAACAGGATTTAGCTGTTTCGATGGTGGCCTGAATTTCTGCAGGATGATGCCCATAGTCATCAACAACCATGACCCCTTTGCATTCACCCTTTTTCTCAAATCTGCGGCCAACTCCCATAAAATTGGAGAGTCCTGACAGAATCGCTTCTTTGTCGATACCTGCTTCAAGGGCTACACCAATGGCTCCAAGTGCATTGAGCACATTGTGCTTGCCGGGCTGGGCAAGAGAAACTTCACCCAGCAGCTCTTCATCAAAATATACTTTGAACAGGGAACGGACTTCGCAGGATAGAATCTCTGCGCGCAGTTTGTTTCCTTTTTCCAGACCGTAGGTCAGACAGGGGCGTTTGATCGAGGGGAGCAGTCTTTGCACGCCCGGATCATCTCCGCAAACAATGTTCATTCCGTAAAAAGGAATGGAGTTCATAAATTTACGGAAGGTATTATCAATAGCATCCTGATCATCGTAGAAATCCATGTGGTCTTTATCCACATTGGTTACGATGGTTATAATGGGCGAAAGGCAGAGGAATGAACCATCTGATTCGTCGGCTTCAGCTATTAAATACTGTCCATCACCAAGTCGTGCGTTACTGCCGAAGGTGTTGAGCCGTCCGCCTATGATAACGGTGGGGTCCAGCTCCGCTTCGGTGAAAATTGTTGCCAGCAGGGAGGTGGTTGTAGTTTTTCCGTGTGTTCCTGCTACAGCAATTCCGGTACGCAGGCGCATGAGTTCGGCAAGCATTTCTGCTCTGGGAATAATAGGAATACCCAGTTCACGTGCTTTTTGTACTTCAGGATTTTCTTCGGAAATAGCAGTGGATTTAACCACAACATCGGCATCAGATACATTCTCCGCACCGTGACCGATAAATACCTGTGCCCCCATTTTGAGCAATCTTTTTACAGGTGCACCTGCTGCCAGATCAGAACCTGTTACTGTAAAGCCCATGTTGATCAATACTTCGGCGATACCGCTCATGCCTGAACCGCCGATACCGATCATGTGAATGTTGCCTACTCTGCTGCGCATAATAGGACACGCTGCGTCTGTTACCAAAGGTACACTGGGACCTTCTGCTGCGATCATGCCACACCTCTCACTGTTCTCATGCGAATAATATCAAGTGCGCCGTCCACAATTGCGGAGGCTGCATCAGGCCGTGCGAAAGAAAGAGCCTTGCTCCCCATCTCTTTCAATCCGTCCTGATCCGAAATCAGTTTCAAAATTTTATCTGCCAGCACATCCCCGGTTAACTCATTTTGAGGGATGACAATTGCCGCTCCGATGTCAGCCAGACAATTCCCATTTCCAGTCTGGTGATCATGGGTCGCGTAAGGAAACGGGATAAATATTGCCGGCTTTCCCGCTGCCGCAACTTCGAAAACAGTGGATGCCCCGGATCGTGAAACCACAAGCTGTGCCTGTGAGTATGCGCGGGCCATATCGTGAATAAATTCAGAGACAGTCTCTGCATTCATTCCAATTTCTTCGTACGCTTTGCGGACATTGTTGAAGTCCGCTTTTCCTGTTTGATGGCGCAGGCTTATTCCAGCCTTTTCCAGTCTGGGAAGAGCTTCAACTACGGCATTGTTGATAGCAGCAGCTCCCTGACTTCCACCGAAAACCAAAACTGATTTTTCATTTGAGCTCTGTCTGGAATTTAAAATTTCCTTGCGTACCGGATTTCCCGTGATTTCAATCTTTTCTGCTGGGAAAGATTTATTAATATCCTCAAATGAAGTGAAAACTTTTTTTACAAGCTTACCTAAAATTCGGTTAGTCACACCGGGAACACTGTTCTGTTCATGGATTGCAGTAGGCTTCCCTAGCAGCCAACCTGCCAGTACCGGACAAAATCCGGCATATCCGCCGAAGCCGATGATGGCGTCCGGCTTAAAGCTCACGATTTCTTTTATGGACAGCAGCAATGACTGTGCGATCCAGATAGAGCCTAAAATTTTCTTAATGCCGCCGCCGATAATACCTTTAGCCGGAAAGCCTTTAAATTTGATTCCGGCACGTTCCACCATCTCGCGTTCAGCACCTTTTCCGCCAAGAAAAAGAATTTCACATTCAGGAAATCTGTCTTTGATTTCCTGTGCAACAGCCAGAGCCGGAAATACATGGCCTCCAGTGCCGCCTGTGGTGAGGATAATCCGTTTCATCAGACTTTCCCCCGAGACAGGTTGAGCAGGATGCCTATGCAGATACATGAAATCAGCAGACTGGAACCTCCGTAACTGACGAAAGGCATCGGTACGCCTTTGGGGGGAACTGTTCCCATGACCACAGCAAGGTTCAGAGTGAAACCCAGAGCCAGCATGATGGTCATTCCGTAAGCTGTAAATCTGTCCTGCAAATCGTCTTGTGCGAGAGCTATTCTAAACCCGCGCCAGAGCAGGAAACCAATAACTGCAAAAACTGCCACTACGCCGATAAATCCGAGCTCTTCACCCACAACGGCCATAATAAAGTCGTTGTGCGCTTCGGGGAGGAAGAAAAGTTTCTGCTTCCCTGCTCCAAGCCCTTGACCGAAAATATTGCCTGATCCGAAAGCGTAGAGTGACTGCACCAGCTGGTAGCCTTCCTCATGTGCGCTTTTAAAAGGATCAATAAATGCGGTCATACGTTTCAGGCGGTAAGGCGAACTGGTAATCAACATGTACCCGGCTCCCCCCGCAAATATTAGCGAGGTCAGCAGATAGCTGATACGTGTACCGCCCACCAGACTCATGAAAAACAGAATCATGCACAGAAATACTGATCCACCGAAATCCGGCTGCATCATGAGCAACAGGCATAGAACTCCGGTAATAGCGAACGGCGGCAGAAAGCCTACACTGAACGTTTTAATCAAATCCTGTTTACGCGAGAAAAAATAGGCCAGATAAAGCACCAGCGCAGGTTTGCAGAATTCAAGCGGTTGAATTCGTAGTGGCCCCAGTGCAATCCAGCGTTTTGCACCACCTGCCGAGAATGACAGCGGTGAAAAATCGCACAGTAGAAGCATTATGAATGCGCCCATCAGCCAGACATAAACCATGTTGTAAAACACGGCCTTGGGCAGGCGGGAGCAGACATACATCATGAAGGTTCCGGCAGCGAGAAAAATAGCCTGTTTTTTGAAGAACAGGTATTTATCATCAAAGAAACGCTCTGCCATGATGCCACTCGCGGATAGCACCATCATCAGGCCGAAACAGGCCAGCAGCAGTGCCGCAGCCAGCAGCCAGTAATCAGGACGTTCAGGTTTGCCGGAGAGGTTCTTTTTCTTATTCAAGAGAGTTCCTCCATGATCCGTTTGAAATCAGCGCCTCTAGCCTCATAACTTGTGTACGCATCAAAACTTGCGGTTCCGGGTGAAAGCAGAATGGTGTCTCCTACTGCAGAATCTTCAAAAAGAGCACATACTGCTTTTTCCAGGTTCTCGTACCATGAAACATTGAAATGCTTCTTAAGGGGAGGTTCGAAATGTTCGCGACCTGCACCGAATAATGCGACTTCAACGACCCTGCCTTTCATTGCCGGAATAAGGTCCGCCACATTGCCACCCTTGAACTTACCGCCGAGGAGCAGCCTGATGGGACCTTCAAAGCTTTGGAGCGCAGCAGTAACTGCATCAAGGTTAGTTCCCTTGGAGTCATTGATAAACTGAACACCATCAACACTCCCCACATTTTCAATACGGTGGGGTTTACCTTTGAATGTATTCAATCCGGCTTGAAATTCATCCATACTCAGACCGATTTTTTCCAGTGCCAGCCATGCGGCTTCAATGTTGGAGCGGTTATGCTTTCCGGGCAGATTGGGCTGCTCTGGAAAGGTAGTGCCGTCAAACCACTTGACTTGAGCGTGTGTAAACTTTTCAGGAACAAGTTGATCTTTCATGTGAGCCGGTAAGATTGCTAATTCATCACTGCTTTGGCGTTCGAAAATTTTAAGTTTCGCTTGAAGGTATTCATCCATATCCAGATGATAGTCCAAATGGTTGGCTGAGACATTGAGCAGTATTGCAGCCTTCGGTCTGAAAAGACGGCAGTTTTGGAGTTGAAAACTCGAAACTTCAAGCACCAAAACATCACACTGGCCTTTATCCACAATATATTCAGAGAGAGGAGTCCCGTAGTTTGCACCCGCAAAAGCTGTTCTGCCTGAATGCTCCAGAATATGTTTGATCAGGGCTGTTGTCGTTGTTTTGCCATTGGTTCCGGTAATGGCGATTTTGGGTCATCTGCGAACCATGAAGCCAGTTCCAGCTCTGAAATGATTTTCCGTTCCGGAAGGCTACCGATAAATGGTATGATCTTACGCACTGGAATACCGGGGCTGAGTACGACGATATCAGCTCCTTCAAACTGTTCATGACAGAATGGTCCGGTCATAAGCTGGGCATCGTTCCCCAGTCCTTCAAGGATGTCGGTGGTTAAGTCCTTATTCGCGTCAACAATGCGCACGGTTGCACCAAGTTTGTGCAGCAGCTTAGCCGCAGCAATGCCGCTGCGGCCGGCTCCGGCAACAATTGCCAGCCGGTTTGTGAACATGCGGGTCGAAGTGACCTGTTGTACGAATGCGCTATCCATAGTTCTGCTACCTGATTTTCAGGGTGCTTAGAGCCATAAGGGCCATTAAAATTGAAATGATCCAGAATCTGATAACAATCTTTGATTCAGGGATACCTTTGTGTTCAAAATGGTGATGAAGCGGGGCCATGCGAAATATTCGCTTACCGCCGCTGACTTTGAAATAACTTACCTGCATGATCACGGAAACGGTTTCGAAAACAAAGACTCCACCAACAATGGTGAGCAGCAGTTCCTGTTTGCACAGAACTGCAACAAAACCTAATACACCGCCGATGCTTAAGGAGCCAACGTCTCCCATAAATATCTGAGCCGGATAAGCGTTGTACCAGAGAAAGCCAAGTCCGGCCCCAACCAGCGCGCCGCAGAAAACAGTAACTTCGCCAACGCCCGGAACATGAGGAACGTTCAGGTAACTGGCCATTCCCACATGACCTGCAATATAAATAAAAAAATGCATAGCAGGTGGCGCTGGTGATTGAAGGACCTATTGCCAGCCCGTCCAGTCCGTCGGTCAGGTTTACCCCGTTGGATGCCCCGATCATGACCAGCAGGGCAAACGGAAGATACATCCAACCCAGATCAGGCGTGAAATTTTTAAAGAACGGAACGGCCAGTTCAGTCGAATAAGCCGGCTGCATGATGAGCAGACCAACAGCTGTACCGGCAACGATTAACTGACCTAGAAGCTTGGCCCTTGCAGAGATCCCTTTGTTTTCTTTGCGTTTGATTTTTGTATAATCATCAACAAAACCCACAATGCCGAAACCTGTAAAAACCAGCATAGTCAGCCATACATATATGTTGGTCAGATCTGCCCATAACAGAGTAGACACCAGCACACCGAAACCAAGCAGCAGTCCGCCCATTGTAGGTGTTCCGGCTTTGCACTGATTCTGATCGTGGACTCCTTCCTGAATGTACTGTCCGCATTTGATTCTATTGAGCCAGCGCATCATCATGGGGCCTAGAACTATGGTAATAAGCAGTGCTGTGAGCAGTGCATAAATAGATCTGAATGTGATGTATCTGAATACGTTCAGTGCGCCGATTTGAGCACTCAGGGGGACTAGAAAATGATAGATCATGCTTTGTTTCCTCCGGTCTCCCCGTTGATTTCATTGTTAAGAGCGTGAAAATAGTTTTCCATGCGGCATGATCTTGACCCTTTAAAAAGAACCACCGCATCGCTGAGACCCAGTTCGTGTATACCGTTTAGAAATTCTTCAGGTTTATTTACTGGAACAAGAGTGGAGCCGTTAGTCTTGGATGCCACTTCGTCATAGTGTTTCCCGAAATAAAATGTTGCATCAGGCTCAATAGAGGCGATCTTGCTGCCTAGATCACAATGAGCACAGCCCGCTTCTTCACCCAGTTCAAGCATGTCGCCCAGTACAAGCACCAGCGGTCTTTTGCCGGCAATAGCTTTAGCTGTATCAATGGCTTTGTTCATGGACAGGGGATTGGCATTGTATGAGTCATCGATAAGAGTCCATTCGCCATAAGTGTGGCAATGGAACCTTTGTTTCGGCAATTCAACTGTTGCCAGTCTTTCCGCAATTTCAGTCAGTTCCAAGCCCAGCATGTGCGCCGCGCAGGTAACTGCAGCAGCGTTTTCCGCAAAATGGGAACCACAGGTGGGCAGGATTACTTCTGCTGTTTTGTCTCCGGCTTTGATGATAAATTTTCCTCTGCCGTCAGGCATGGTGCTGAGCAGGGTGCTGTAATAGGGGGCGTTTTCATCTTTAGAAGAAAACGGCACCGGATCAGTAATTTCAGAAGCTGCATTCCAGAGCAGCTCATGATCCTTACAGCACAGAGCTTTTCCTTGCGGACGCAGGTATTTGAAAAGAGCGGCTTTGTTGGCTGCTACATTTTCCATGGAACCGAGACCTTCAAGGTGAGCTGGGCCGATGTTGTGTACGATTGCCATGTCCGGCATAGCGACGGGACCAAGTTCAGCCATATCTCCTGGCAGGCTGATTCCCAGTTCCATGACCCAGTATGTTTCATCGCCTGTTGCTTCAAGCATGGAGAGAGGAAGGCCTAACTGGTTGTTCAGGTTCATGAAATTTTTGTGCACCGTATGAGAACCCGCAAGCACGTGGGCCAGCATTTCTTTCACAGTGGTTTTTCCTGCTGAACCTGTAACGGCTATCATGCGTACATTTGATTTCAGGCGCCAGTACGCCGCCAGTTTACCAAGAGCCTGTACGGTATCTCTGACCATGATGGCAGGTTTATCTGCCAGCTCCGGTAGAAACTGCGATACGACAACTGCAACAGCACCGGCTTCGAGAGCTGCCTCGGCGAAGTTGTGGCCGTCGAAATTTTCCCCTTCAATGCAGAAAAAGACATCGCCCTTTCTCACCAGCCGGCTGTCAATGCGCACGGCGGTGATTTCGGTGTCTACTGCACAGGGAATATCGCTGCTCCCCATGAGCTGTTCTTCGAGTTCACACAAGGTCAGTTTCAACCGTAAATCTCCTTGATAGCCTTTGAAACTTCTGCTGCATCGCTGAAGTCTCGTTTTTCAGTTCCGATGATCTGATATGTTTCGTGTCCTTTGCCTGCTACAAGCAAAACGTCTTCTGCTGTCATTTCAGCCACAGCTTTTCTGATGGCAGAAGCGCGGTCAGGATCCTCAATGGTGGTTTCACAACCTTTTAGTCCCGGTCGCACATCGTCTATGATGCGCAGCGGGTCTTCAGTGCGCGGATTATCCGAGGTAAGCACTGCAACATCTGAATACCTGCATGCTGCTTCAGCCATGAGCGGGCGTTTGGCCCGGTCACGGTCTCCACCGCATCCGAACACAGTGATGACCCGTTTGAAATTTAAGTCTTTTAAAGTGCGAAGGACGTTTTCCAGCGCATCGGGGGTGTGGGCATAATCAACAAAAATATTCAAACCTTTGTTGTTGCGGACCCGTTCAAGTCTTCCGGGCACCCCGTCAAATTCAGCAAAAACATCCATTTGCTTCGGTGTTAGGCCCAAATGCAGACCTACAGCCTGAGCTGCAAGCAGATTGGAACCATTATGACGACCAATGAGGTCGGATTCAATTACCCAGCTTTGCCCACTGAAGGTCATTTGGAGCTGCATACCGTGTCCAGTGCAGGAGATCATTTCCCCACAAAGAGATTCGCCGCCAGAGGCACATGATTCATCAAGTCCGAATCCAATTGACGGGGAGTAACATTCAAGAAGACGTCGGCCATATGGATCGTCGAAATTGATAATCCCGCGTTTGAGAGCGTTGGGATAGTGCTTGAAGAGCAGGCATTTTGCCTTGAAATAAGTCTCCATATCGCCATGGTAGTCAAGGTGATCCTGAGTAACGTTGGTGATCACTGCGGCATCAAAATTCAGTCCTGCAACCCTCATCTGGTCAAGAGCGTGAGAGGATACTTCCATGATAGCCACATCAACACCTGCAGCTGTCATGCGGGAAATAAGTTCATGTAGCTGCCAGCATCCGGGAGTGGTCAGCGGTGCTTCCTGTTCAAATCCGGGCCAGCGGTAGCTGACTGTGCCGATAACCCCCACTTTGAAATCTGAAGAGGAAAGAAGGCGTTCGATGAGATATGAAACAGTGGTTTTGCCATTGGTTCCGGTAATGCCCACCAGCTTCACATTGCTTTCGTCTGTTTTAAAATAAGCTGTGGCAAGTTCTCCCAGTGCTTTGCGGGGAGACGGGTGGATGACTAGTTCGGCATTTCCGGTATCAATCTCTTTTTCGCAGACGATGTATGCGGCTCCGTTTTCAAGGGCTTGCGGAACAAAATCAGCACCGTCACGCAAAGGTCCGGATATGGCGACAAATGCATCACCATTTTGCACTTCCCGTGAATCTGTGCGGACCATCAATCCTTCACCTACTTTGGTGAGAAGTGTGTCCCATTTTGCTGTATCAATTGTTTTATCCGACATGACTACCCTTTTATTATGAAACCCACAGAACCATCTTCGCGTTCTTTTCTTCGGGCCATTTATCGCCCGCTTTAGGAAGTTGTTTTGTTACTGTCATCCCCTGACCTTTAAGTTTGGGGACAAAGCCTTTTTGCACTAAAATTTCAATCGCCCTGCGAATGGGCATTCCGGTAAGATTCGGGACCTTGTCACCGGAAATCTCTACACGCGCTGAGTTTGACCTGAGCGCTTTTCTTGGCATTTCAGAAAAAGTCTGACCTGCTGCCATGACAGGAGTGGGGTTGCGTTTTTCAGGCAATTTTCCGTAATATGCAAGTGTCTCGATCATTATCTTTTTTACAGCCGGAGCTGCGACTGTACTGCCGTAATGATTGGGCTTTGGGTCGTCTACCATCAGGAAGACTATATATTCCGGATTATAACCCGGTACCAAGGCACCGAAAGAGGCTAGATACTCAGTTCCGTATCCGCCTTTTTTATGTGCCTTCTGAGCAGTTCCTGTTTTTCCGGCAACCGTTGTACCGCTAATTCTTGCTTTAGTTCCTGTGCCGTCTTCCTGAACGGTTTCCCGCATCATGGACAAAACTTTTTCCGCGACATCAGGGGTAAAGACCCGTTTAGCAGGTTCTTCTTCCTCGGACCGGGGGAATTGCACCAGTTTCAGCGGTTTTGCAATACCTTTATTGGCAATGGCCAGATAGCCCTTAGCCATTTGCAGGGCAGTTACTCCAACTCCCTGACCGAATGACCCTGCTGCGAGGTCAATTTCGTTCCATTTTGCTGGCGGCCTGATTAGACCTTTACGGTCGCCAGGGATGGGAAGACCTGTTCTATATCCAAATCCAAGATCGCTGATAAACTTATGGTAATTCTGAACACCGAGCTCGAGTCCTATCTTAGCCATTCCTATGTTGCTGGAATAGCGCAGTATTTTATGGGTCGGGAGCCAACTGCATTTATGCGTGTCTTTGATGTACTTACCGTTAAGTTTCCAGCGTCCGTTTTCACAGTCAAAAAGTTTTTCCGGTGTAACAACTCCGTGCTTGAGTGCTGCTGCAATCACGAAAGGTTTAAATGTCGACCCCGGTTCTACAACGTCAAGAGCCACACGATTTCTCCAGATTTTAGGAGAACTTGTGCGAAAAATATTGGGATTGAACCTCGGACAGTTGGCCATAGCCAAAATGTCACCTGAGGCGACTTCTACAACAACGGCAGCCCCCCATTTTCCATTGTACTTTTTCACAGCTTGAGCCAGAGCATTCTCTGTTACTGACTGTATGTGTGAATCAATGGTCAGGTGGATGTCCTTACCTCTGATATCAACTTCACGACCCATGGCATCAAGATACAATCTGCGTCCTGAAGCATCGCGCTGCACAACGAATTGTGCTTTGCGTCCAGCGAGTCTGTCATTGAACTCTTTCTCGAGTCCTTCAAGTCCCTTACCGTCAATTCCGGCAAATCCGAGCAGTTGTCCTGCAAGGTGGTTATTGGGATAAAGTCTGACGTATTCAGTTGTCAGGTAAACACCGGGTAGGGCTGCTTTTCTAATCTTACTGGCCATACGGTCATTGATTTGCCGTTTGATCCAGATGAAATTTGATTTTCTAGACAGTTTTTTTCTAAGTTTTGCTCTGGAAATACCCAGAATTTTGGAAAGTTTTGTTACTGTCCCACCTACATCCGTGACTTTTACCGGACGTACATAAACTGATTCTGCTTCAACGCTGGTTGCTAAAAGGTTTCCGTTGCGGTCAAAAATTGATCCGCGTTCGCCGCGTTCAAGTTCAGCAGCAAGATGCTGGCGCGAGGCAAGACGTGAAAGGTCACTTCCCATAAAAAGCTGCAACCAGGCAGCTCTTCCAAGAAGACCAGTCCACACGAGGGCGAAAAGGACCATGACGAAGAGCAGCTTTGTTCTGCTCGCCTTCAGGCTTTCTTTTTTCCTTTTTGCCACTTCCAGCTCCTGTTTACGTTCGTTCTATGGTTTCGAAGTTTCCCGGGGTCTTCTTATTTGACCCTGCGAGGCAGGTCCGAAACCGTATTTTTTTGCCAGCTCCCGTAATCTTATGGGAGACAGCAGGTTATTTTTTTCTACTTCCAGTTTAGCTGCCAGAGCTTCCTGTTCATCCAGCCTTTTTTCCATCCGCCGAAGGTCGTAGGCCTTGTCGACACGTTCAATATTGAGCCAGACCGATATCAGTCCCAATATGAGGGCAGATCCCATGGTTAAAGTCAGAGCCAGAGCTATGCCCTTAGAGTCACCTTTCATGGGTTTACTTCTCGTGCTCTGCGGCCCTCTGGGCCACTCTGAGTTTTGCGCTGCGGCTACGCTTGTTAACCTCCATCTCTTCTTCAGTGGGAAGGATGGGCTTTTTGGTCAGCACGGTTAACCTTTTTACTTTTCCGCAAGTGCAAATCGGCTGCATTGGCGGACAGTCACAGCTTTGTGATTCAGCCTTAAAAGCTTTTTTAACGATGCGGTCTTCAAGAGAATGGAAAGAAATAATCGCAACTCTTGCCCCAGGATTCAGACGTTCCGGAATTCGTTGCAGAAATTTTTGGAGTTCTTCCAGTTCTGAGTTCACAGCTATGCGCAGTCCCTGAAATGTCTTGGTTGCCGGATGAGTCCGAGACATAGCTCTGCGTTTAGCGGGGTATGCTTTTTCAACTATTGATGCCAATTCAAGAGTTGTAGTGATCTTCTTTTCTTCACGAGCGGCAATAATGGCCTTGGTTATTCTGGAGGCCATGGGTTCTTCACCGTACAGTTTTAAAATTCTGTTCAGGTCGGAGTAGGAACCCTTATTGACGATTGATGAAGCAGGAGGCATTCCTCCAGCAGGGTCCATACGCATATCTAAAGGGCCATCTTTAATGAAACTGAATCCACGTTCTGCTCTATCCAGATGCAGGGAAGATACACCTAGGTCCAGCACAACACCGTCAACGCCATCCCATCCCAGCTCATCGAGAGCAACCTCGAATTTACTGAATGCAAGATGAAATCGATGGGCTCTGTCACCGAATGGTTCAAGGCGTACTCCAGCCAGTTCCAGAGCCTGTTCATCGCGGTCCAGACCCGCAAGTTGTGCACCTTCTCCGGCTGCTTCTAAAATAGCACTGGAATGACCTGCCATGCCTAAAGTTCCATCAAGATACAGACCGCCCGGTTTAGGAGCGAGCCATTCGATGACTTCATTAAGCAGAACAGAAGTGTGGACCTTTTCAGGCTTTATTTCTTTGCTTTCCATGGTTCCCTGATTCAAAACTTTTCAGTGTGTTAAGCTATTGCTCTGGGGGGAGCTGTGCAAAACTGTGGTGGCTTTGAAAATCAAGCTTACAATTAATAAACGTGTGTATCAGTGGCGCGGGTGGGGGAAGCGTCTCTGGCTAGAAGGGGAGTTCAACTCCACAATCAGCCAGTTCTTCGGATACATCATCAAAATCCTGTTCAAGCAGGGCTTCGTATTCCCGCTTATCCCAGACTTCAAATCTGTCTCCGACTCCGGCAAGAACAACGTCCTTGTCCAGTTTGCCGCTTTTCCGCAGATGGGAAGGGATGGTAATTCGGCCTTGTTTATCAAGGTGAATCTCTTCGGAACCTGAAATGATTATACGGATGAAATTTCGTAATTTCCGGCTGGGGCTCTTGATACTGGTAAGTTTTTCTTCAAGAATAGCCCAATCCGGTGGAGTAAAGCCGACTATGTTCCCTTCGAAAATAGTCAAAGTCACGCAACCCTTGGGAGAATCGGCATACACTTGGTCGCGATACTCCGGCGTAAGCATCAGTCTGCCTTTGGCATCCATGCTTCTATGTGCGTGACCTCTAAATTTCATTTTTACCACCTAATCACACAGTTCTACCACCAATTCCCCCCGTCTCCCCACCTGTGTGTGAAAATGGGGAAAAAGTCAAGGCCCCTTAACAAAATAAGAGGGTCAAAAAAGGGCTGTTTTCAGTGCTTGGAGAGGTTTTTGATCGGTCTAAAAGCTTAAATATGCGGGCTTTAGAAAAAATATATAAAATATAAAAATAAATTTAGTTTTTTTAAAAAAATAACACCTAAAAATTATATCGGGAGCGGATAGTCTTCACGAATACCAATATGAATGCTATAGGGCTTTAACAAAAGGGAAGAGAATTGGGAGTGGATCGATCCTTTTTGCAGTTTCGATTTCTCATTAATCCATGTTCTTATTGATAGCTGGTGTTTGTTTTTTTATTCTAATGTCACAGCTGGTTATGATACAATTGGGGTGTTTTAAAGTATGCATGCAAAAGGTAAAATGGATGTCCCCGACGGTCTTAATGAAGAATATTATCAGATAAGTCCTGATATTTTACAGAGCTTTAATAAATTCAGGCCTCCGCTTAATATTTTTATGTTCAAGGAAGAAGTTGGACGAGTCGCACCTTTTTATCAGGTGGGAGGACGGCTTACTAAAGAACAGATTGAGATTCTGGCTGAGATGGTCAAGGAAGGTCTTATATTTGTATCTCGTTCTGATCATCCTGTTTATGTAAAACATATTGCATATCAGCTTGATCTGGTTCTGATTGACCGCAATCTTAAAGAAAGAGAGATTGCTGATATATTTGTTGAAGCTTTGACTATGCGATTGAACGAATTTTTTGATCAGCCTATTGTTGCGGTTAAGGAAAAACTCTGGACCGACCTGATGGTGTTGACTGAGTATCTTTGGAACGATCCTTTTCGCATTAAAGCTCTTGCTAAACGTCTCCATACTGAACACTCCCTTGCACGGCACAGTGTCAATTGCGGTATTTTGGGGCTTGCAATGTATATCCGCATGAAGTCGGATTCTTTTTCAAAAGGCGATATCACCCGCAATCATTTCAACAGACTCACTGCCGGTTTTTTTCTGCACGATCTGGGAATGACTAAGATTCCTGCTTTTATCCGTGAGAAACCGAAACCGTTGACTACCGACGAGCGTACTAAAGTTGATAAGCACCCCATGGTCGGATACGAAATGCTTAGCAAGCTTGATTTAAAATACAAAGAAATTGAAGGTTGCGTTTTAGAACACCATGAGAGGATTAACGGGAAAGGTTATCCTCAGAAAAAATCTGGCCGGGAAATTACGCAGCTGGGCCGTATTTGCGCAGCAGTGGACTCTTATTGTGCCATGATCACCAAGCGAGCTCATGCAGAGGCCCTTGATCCCCAAAAAGCTGCGGCAGTAATCTCCCGCGATCAGGCTTATGATCCGGAAGTGACAAAGAATATTCAAGCCTGGGCACTTACTTTAAAAAAATAAAGAAGGTCCCGTTCTGAGGCGTTAGCAGGTCAACTTTTTCCGAAGTTTTGTCGGGAAGAGTTGACCTTTTTTTGTGAATATATTCGGTGTTATAGTGTCTGTCTTTTAATTTTGACCAATCTAAACTAGTTAAAATTCGTTTTTTTGATTCCTTACGCCGGGCGATAATAAAAATAAATATTTATGTTTTATTCTCTCTGGCAGTTGGGTAAGTCTTATTGAAGGTCATATTGAAAGAGGAGGTTGGTGGTGCAGAAACGGAATCGCCCTGTACTTTTCATTGTGGACGCCGTGAAGTCTGAAATGGATGTTTTTGCGAAAACACTTCGCGAAGACTATATACTACTGATGGCTATGGATGGCTCGCATGTTTTCGAAATTGCAGTCAAAGAACAGCCTGCCCTTATCCTTCTGTGTGTTGATCTGCCGGATATCGGTGGTTGTGAGATATGTAGAAAACTTAAGGGTAATGATGCTACGGCAAATATTCCTGTAATCTTGATTGCCGGGGCCAGAGAGGAAGAGGATGAGATCAGAGGGTTTGAAGCTGGAGCGGTGGACTTTATTCGTAGGCCTTTGAGTCAACCGATGGTCCTCAGGCGTGTTGCGTCGGCTTTGATTCAAAAGGAGCAGGCAGATAGATTGACTGATCTTTCATACAAGTTAGGCAGGTATCTTTCTCCGCAAGTTTATGAGTCCATTTTTTTCGGTACACAGGATACACTTATCGGTGCAAAGCGTAAAAAACTGACAATATTTTTCTCCGACATTGTTGGTTTTACCTCCACTACAGAGCGTATGGAGCCGGAGGATATGACCTCACTGCTCAATAGTTATCTCGACCGTATGTCTTCCATTGCTCTCAAGCATGGGGGAACTATAGATAAATATATTGGTGATGCTGTTCTAATCTTTTTCGGTGATCCTGTCTCTCAGGGGCATAAAACGGATGCATTGGCTTGTGTAAATATGGCCATTGAGATGCGCGATGCTCTTAAAGAAATGCAGCAGGAATGGTTTGATATAGGTATTTCGACTCCGTTCAAAGTGCGTATGGGCATCAATACCGGTTTTTGCACTGTTGGAAACTTTGGGTCCAAGCAGCTTATGGACTACACTATCATAGGCGGGCAGGTGAACGTTGCCGCCAGACTGGAGCAGAATGCTCCGCCGGATCAGATTCTGATTTCTCATGAAACATGGGCTTTGGTTAAAGATGATTTTCGTTGCCTTGGGCGTGCTCCTATTTATGTGAAGGGCGTGCAGCATTCCATTCGGACTTATCAGGTTATAGGTAAAAATGATTTGTCTGGCCTTGATTATCCCGGGACACTGGGGGAAATGATTTGGCCTGCTCAGACTATTTCAGCAGACAGGGCTGTTTCCGATGCAATAATGGTTCTTCGCAAAAGGGGGGAATGGTCTAGTATTGTCGTGCTTGACGGGGTCTACCCTATAGGAATGATAACAAAAGGGCGCATGGATGAAATTGTAAGTAAGGAAACTGACAAGGCTTTATTTTTTAATCGTCCTGTAACTACTGTGATGGATAAAGAGTTGTTGGTTTTGCCAGATGATAGTTCTCTTGATGAGGTGGCCAGAAGTGCATTATCCCGCGAAGGCAGCTATACATTTGATCCTATCGTTGTAACCAGAAAATGGTGAGTTTTCCGGATTAGTGTCTGTCCGCTGTCTTATGCAGGAACTTCTTTCTTAAGGGCTTAAATTTCTTACTCATCCTAAAAAAGGATGGGGTATCATGAGAAAGTCTAGAAAACCCTTGACCGGAACAAAGGTTTGTTAAGCTTTTTTATATTGATTTTGAACTTCAGGAATTGTTTTTTTTAGAACATGAAAAAGGGAACCCGGTGAGATTCCGGGGCGGTTCTGCCGCTGTGATTTTATCCGACAGGGGTGATCAAGCCAGCCTCCCAGCCTGAAGCATGTCTGTCTTGTGCAGACATTTTCATTTTCCGGATCAGCCTATCAGGCAGCCGGCTTCAAAAAGTCCTGCGGGACGAGCCTTCTGGGCCACCTGCAACACAAATCAAATTTTGTATCTCCATATGGGAGCCTCCATGTTGAAAGCTTATTAGGCTGAGGTAGCGTTGGTGATTTGTCTTATGGATAATGATTTGTGGGACAGTAGTTTTAACCCTTAGGCTAAACACCTTTATACGAGCTTTTATTGATGACTGAACAATCCTTAATCACACGCGAATCTGCAAAAATGGCTCTGGAAGAACACACGCGCTTTCAGGAAACTGTCAGTTCTAAGAAATACCAGATCCGTGACCGCAACGGTCGGCTCCAAGAGCATTCTTTTACCGATGTTAAAAACAGACTCTGCCGTGAATTCTTAAAACATTCTCGTTTTGAAAATCAGGAAAACGAGCAGGTATGTGAAATGCTTCAATCTGGACGTTTCATTCCTGCCGGCTCCATACTTTCGGGGTTAGGTAATAATTATAGTAAATGCTCTCTTAGTAATTGCTACTTGGCGAAGATTGAGTCTGACTCTTTGGAAGGTATTTTTGAAGCTCAGAAAAAACTTGCGCGGACCTATTCTTACCGGGGTGGCAGCGGCATTGATATAACCATTTTGCGACCTTCAGGAGATTCGGTAAATAACGCTGCAGTAACTTCTTCCGGCGCGGTCAGCTTTATGCCCCTTTTCAGTGAACTGACTAAATACTATCGGTCAGAACGGGAGGCGCGGCGCGTTGATGATTTCTCTGGATGTGCGCCATCCTGAAACCCGCCGTTTTATCTGGTGCAAAAGTAAACCTGAAGAAATTTTCGGAGTAGATTCGCTTACCGGAAAAACTCAGGATGTGTTCGGGGCTAATATAAGTCTCAAAATTACTGATGAATTTATGCAGGCGGTTGAAGAAGATAATGATTGGACTTTTGTCTTCCCCGATCAAGCCAGAGTGACCGGCCGAATCAGCGATGCGTCCACTTTGGAGCTTTTGCCGGAGATATATGAAGCTCTTGATCCACAGGTCGGTGATCGTCTTGAAGCTGAAATTATTTATAAAGTTACGGCTGTTAATCCCAAAAAGCATAGAGTTTCGGTTCAGCCTGACCTCCACGTTGATAGCGAACATGCAGCCCTTTCCGAAGAGATGTTGACATTTACTCTTTCTAGGCGCCGTAATGAGACATCGGATGTCTTTGATTCTGTAAAGTCCGTATATAATAAAATATGGGATGGAGATTACAGTCGATGGAAGGAGTTCGGACTTCCTCTCAAGGATTATGAAACAGTCAGCGCGCGAGGGTTACTTGAAGAAATCAGTGAATCAGCCTGGCAGTCAGGTGACCCGGGAATTCTTTATCAGGATACAACTCAGCGCAATACGCCCGGTACATTCATTGATCCTCTGAGGCTTAAGCCAATGTCGACCAATCCTTGTGGAGAGCAGGGCTTGGGGTATTGGAACAACTGCCTTCTTGGAGCGATGGTTTTATTTCGGTATGTGGTTAATCCTTTTACCAAGGAAGCCAGATTCGATGAAGATTTGTTCCGTGAAGACCTTGTCCGGACCGTGGCCTTTATGGATACCATGTCTGACTTAAACCAAAATAAACATCCTCTGCAGAAACATCGTGACGCAGATAAGTACGGTAAAAGAATTGGTATAGAGTTCACTGGGTTGGGTGATATGCTGGCTATGCTGGGAATGCGTTATGGCAGCGATGAATCTATTTCATTTATTGAAGGGATTCTGCGTGATAAAGCCATAATGGAGATTTCTATCAGCGCAGATATCGCCGGGCGTTTTGGAGTTGTTGAGGCTTTAAAAGATACATCGGCGCGGAAACGTTTTCTTGAATGCCCGTATATAGTAAATCTAGATCTGCCTAAAAAGCTGCAAAAGAAGATTATGAAAAACGGACTCCGTCATACGGCATTCAATACCGTTGGACCGTCCGGTTCCATTTCTATTATGTCAGATAATTGCACTTCTGGAATCGAACCAGCCTTTCTTTTTAGCTACGCCAGAGAAACCCGGCTCGAAGCTGGAAAGGTTTTTGAATTCATCCATATGCCTCCGCTCAAATGGATGCTTGAAACCAATCAGGAAGAATTGTTCGGCAGATATACAGCCCAGCAGCTTAAGGAAAAGCTTAACTACGTTCAGGCTGATGAGCTTGATTATATGGACCGTATCCGTTTGCAGGCCGCGATTCAAAAATATACCGACAGCTCAATCTCTTCGACTATCAACCTTGCAGAAGAGACTCCAAAGGAAACTATTTTCCAGATTTATCTTGAAGCATGGAAACATGGTCTTAAAGGGGTGACTGTTTTTCGTAACGGTTGCAAAAAAGGTGTACTTAGCAAAACCGAAGAGAAGAAGAGTTCTGATCCGACAATGCTGGGGCAAAATCCGACACTGATTGAAAGGGAGTTGGGTGATATTGAACGTGCTGAGCGGCATCGGGTTATGTGGAAAGGGTCCAAGATGTATATTATTGTCTCCTTGGACGATTCCGGCAACCCCATCGAAATATTCGTCAAACTTCCTAAGGAAGCCGGAGTTACCGGCGACGGATTTTATAATGAGCAAGTGTTTCAGGAAAAATACTCACTTTGGGAAACTATTACCCGTCTGACCAGTATGCTGTTGCGTGTGGGCATGCCTATCGATCGTATTCTCACCCAGCTGGATCGTTCCAGTTACAATATAATTGATGCAGCAGCTATAATTTCACGTATTTTGCGTCAGTACATATCTCTTGATATGGATGATCAGACAATTGTTTCCAAAGGGCTTGGGGCACTTTGTCCTGAATGCGGGAAAAATGCTTATGTCCCTGAGGGGGGCTGCAAAATTTGTAAAGCTTGCGGTTATACTACCTGCGGGTAGTGGGTGAGCTAATTGATTAGTTAAATTGAGAATTGCAGGTGTTTAACCTTCTCAATCGTAATAGAAAGAATAGTGCCCAGCTGATTAATCAGCTGGGCACTATTCTTATGTAATCCGTTTCATTTCAGCTATAAATTACCACAACATTGTTTCCAATTCTTGAAGATGCTTTCCGTTAGGAAATTTAATCCTGTATTGTTTTATATATTTCAAGACCTTATCTTGCTGCTTTAGCAGGTCTGCGCTGCGGATAGCACCGAAAAGTGCGCTTTCTAAGTGCGGAGTCCCACTGTAATTATTTATGATTCGTTCATATGCCCTAAGAGCATTTTGTGCATCATTCAGGCGATAGAAATAAAGTCCGCCTATATGCAGCAGTATTTCTCCTTCCACTGCGTAACGCTCAGTTAAATCTTCAGCAATTAAGAGAGCTGTCTCAGCATCAGCGTGGCGGCCTGTCTCTGCAAGGTAATTTGCGTAGTTGATTACCCAGCGCGCAAGAATTTCGTTAAGAAGGGCGTGCTCCTTCAAGCTGGAAGGGATTTTCACTGTTGTCAGAGCGGACAGTGCGGTTCTGGCTTTGGTCAGACCGGGGGATTTGGCGAAGGATGAAGGCGGTAGAGGCTTACGTCCTCTATAACTGGCAGTCATGCTGCCTGCTTCAAGGATAATTCTACCGCCGTTGTTTCGCACATCGATACCTCCTTCATTTAGGAAGTAAAACCCCGTTT
>JMSU01000168.1_pt1 | contig 25702 bp, 27 predicted proteins | sample 179011 | NCBI WGS metagenome assembly JMSU01 (sample SAMN02769580, study PRJNA246767) | bioreactor metagenome | isolation source: Culture-1 Bioreactor ArsB derived from microbial biomass from the upper 2 cm... | place: Germany: Bremen | collected day 87 after inoculation
CATTAATAGGATTTTGGTTTACATTATTATTAATTCTATTATTTGAATTTGAACTATTATTATTGTAGCCTACGTTATTGTTATCATTCCCGTTGATTTGAGGTTGTTGAATATGAGCTTGATCAGGAATATTATTTATATTATTATCAGCCATACTATTATCAAGAATATGATTATTCTCAGGTATCATATCAACACTTGTCTGTCCATGTGAAGAGTTATTACCTATGTTTAGCAATGGAGCTACTAGTTTCTTTGCAAACTCAATAGGGATAATCTGCATTATTTCACTATCAATTAGGTCCCCCACTGTCATGTTAAATGCTATTTTAACAATTTTTTGATTTCCACTTAGTAGCATGTCTTCGTAGTTCTTGGTAGATAAATCTACTGAAAAAGCTTCCGGTGGAAGAATATCAATTTTTGTATTAAATATTTCTGAAAGAGATGTACATGAAGACCCAATCATTTGGTTCATAGCTTCACCAATCGCACTTAAATGAATATCGGTAAGGTCTTGCGAAACGTTTTGACCATCACCACCCATCATTAGATCAGTAATAATCTTTACGTCATCCTCATTTAGAACTAAAAGATTAAATCCCTCAATTCCTTCCCTGTATTTTATTTTAACAGCGACACATGGTATAGCATAGTTACTTGAAATCTCATCAAGTGTCGTTATTGAAACCTTTGGAGTAGTAATTGTAACCTTTTGGCCTAACAAAGTAAACAAAGTAGTAGCAGACGTTCCCATGCTAATATTGCCGACTTCTCCTAAAGCATCCTTTTCATCATTTGACAAGTCATCAAAGTCTTCCTCAACATCGGAAGATGTTCCCTTTAGTAAAGCATCTATTTCTTCTTGAGAAAGCATATCAGCCACTTAGATCATCTCCTTCCTGTATAAAATCGCTAACTCTAATAGCGACTTTCTTCTTTTTAGTACCGGGTTTACCCAAAAACTTTTCCTGATCACCAACTATAACTTTTATATCTTCATAAATCTTTGTATCCAATTGAACAACATCACCAATTTGCAAATTCAGAAAATCCCCTACAGTTATATTGGCACTGCCTACAACTGCTCTAACATTTACATAGGTCTTTTCTAAACCAAATTTTATTGCATCCTTTTCTTTGGTAGTTATTTCTTTGTTACTAGATGAGAACCAAAGTTTTGTATTGAGCTTTTGAACAATAGGCTCGAGCACAAAATGTGGAATACACATATTTAGCAAGCCTTCTACTTCATCAATTTTTACACTTAGTGTAACTAATGCAATAGTCTCATTAGGTGATACAATCTGAGCAAATTGAGAGTTTGTCTCAATTTTTTCCAGTGCAGGATTTAAAGTTATAATGTTTTCCCAAGATTCCATTAACAATTTGTTGATTTTAACAAGAATTCTTTTTAAAAGAGTTATTTCGATTTCAGTGAAGGTACGATTTTCTTTAAGTAGCCTACCATTTCCACCTAGGACTCTTTCTATCATAGAGAAAGCTATGTCAGTTGAGATATCCATTATTATTTGACCATTCAAAGGAGAAAAGTCTATAACAGCAAGGACTGCTGGGTCGGATATCGAATTACTAAACTCATGATAAGTTAATTGTTCAACTGAAAGAACGTCTATATTTGTTAATGTCCTTAGATAACCTGATAAAAAAGTATTTAGAAGCCTTCCAAAATTTTCATGGATTATTTGTAGTGTACGTAATTGGTCCTTGGCAAACTTGTCTGGTCTTCTAAAGTCATATTTTTTTATCTTTTTTTCTATAGTTTCTTCCTTAAACTCTTTGACGTCTACTTCTCCAGTACTCAGTGCTTGAAGCAGATCATCAATTTCATTTTGTGAAAGGACATCTGACAACTACGTCACCTCCAACTATTATTGGATTATAAATTCAGTAAAATAAATATTTGAAATATCCTTGGATTGCGTTATTTCAATAACGCTGTTTAAAACAGCCTTCCTGGCATTTTGCAGCCCTTCTTTTCCTGATAGATCTTCTGCACTTTTACTTCTTAATAATTCCAGCACACTATTAGTTATCTTGACCTTACTCTTATTAAGCGTTTCAAGAACCTTACTGTTTGTGTACTCTATTGTTATACTAGTCTTAAGAATGTTATTGCTACCTTTCAAATTAGTATACATGGCATCAAGCCTAAACTCATAGTAGTCAATCTTCTTTGCATTATCATCTGATTTTTTGTTTAAGACAAAAAAGAATATTGCACTAAAAATTAGAGCTAAAACCAATAAACCAATCAGGCTAAACAGTATAACCTTTTTCACAGTCATAACATTGTCCCCTTTTTTAATTTAAATATGGAAATTAATCTATATTGTCATATCTCAAGAATTAGGACTTCATTAATTATAATAACATATTTAGTTCTATAATTAACTCTTTTTTATAAAGTCACCCTCATAAGATAATGCAATTTTCAGAAGTACAAATTATGTATATAGAAAGTATTTGAGAAAGTATAGACTTATTGCAATTTATATATGGAAAATTTAATAATTTGGCTCACTTTTTTGATTATCTGAATTTAATATTACAATATCCACTCTCCTATTTTTAGCTTTATTTTCCTGTGTATCATTTGGGGCAACAGGATGGTATTTACTATACCCTGAAACTGATATTTTCTCAGGTCTCATTTTTGTATCCTCTATAAAAAATCTAGCAACGTTTACCGCCCTAATAGTTGACAACTCCCAATTTGTAGGGAACTTCCTACTATTCTTTATAGGATCTGAATCAGTATGACCCTCCACACGGATAAACTTATGAGAAAATTGCTCTTGATTTAGCAAATCTGAAATAAAGCTCAAGGTCTTTTTAGATTGAGACTTCAATTCAGCTCTACCAGAATCAAAGAGGACATTATCATCAAATCTTAACAAAAGACCTCTATCATCAAGCTCTACCTTGATTTGATTTTCAAGATCATTTTCCTTTAAATGTTTCTCAAAACTTGCCTTTAGAGCCTTCAATTTAGTAATTTCTTTTATATTAGCTGTTATTTTATTAGTAAGGCTAGAATTATTCACAAATTGCGTATCATCTAAGGTCTTACCTCCACTTAAAACACCAGCTGACCCCTGAAAGGATTCCATAATAGCTTGAAACTTTTTTGCATCTATTGTAGAAAATGCAAACAATAACACGAAGAAGCATAGTAACAATGTCATCATGTCACCATAGGTAGCCATATAGTCAGGCACTCCACTTTTTTCTTCCTCTTGCGGTCTTCTTCTACTCATTTGCAGCTGCCCCCATATCATCTTGGTTACCTATCAGTTGACGAACTGCAGGTGGTAAGAAAGCCTTTAGCTTTTCTTCAATAATTCTTGGGTTTTCACCGGCTTGGATTGATAGAAGACCTTCTATCATAATTTCCTTGATCAATACTTCCTCCCTACTCCTGAGCTTTAATTTTCTAGCTAAGGGAATACAGATAAGATTTGCAAAAAGAGTACCATATAAGGTAGTAATTAAGGCAACGGCCATACTTGGGCCAATTGTCGAAGGATTATCTAGCTGTTGAAGCATTGCAACCAAGCCAATCAAGGTACCAATCATACCAAAAGCCGGAGATAGGGTTCCCATTATATCTAATATACTCTTGCCTTCGCTATGTCTTTCTTCTAAAAAGGCAATTTCTGTTTCCAGTATATTCTTAACAAGTTCTGGGTCAGTACCATCTACAATAAGCATAACACCCTTTTGAAGAAAATCATCATTTATACTTTCAACAGCTTCTTCTAAGGCAAGCAAGCCTTCCCTTCTAGCTATATTTGCAAGGTCTACAACCTTACTTATAATTGAACCTGTTTCTATATTATTGTTTGAGAATGCTTTTTTTACGACAGCAAAGGTAGATAGTACCTTTTTTAATGGATATGCTATGAAGGTAGCAGCAAAGGTACCACCAATAACAATTAATATCGATGCAAAATTCCAAAACCAACTAAGTTGACCTGCATTCAAAATCCCCCACAAAATAAGTACAATACCTGAAATCAATCCTACTATGGTTGCTAAATCCAACGACTACACCTCATTTCCTTGATATTTTATAATGGGATTATCCTGCCCGAAAACTTTCCTCTTATATTCTACAACTTTGACGATAACCTCATCAGTACTCTCTGATACGACAATTTTCCTACCAGTAGTCATGGATATCACTGTATTAGGCGTTGTTTCAATAAACTCAATTTGCTCGCAATTCACCACAAGGGCCTTTCCATTAAGCCTAGTTAAATATACCATTTAGATCATCCTTTGTTATCTCTATAAGGGAGGTGTCTCAGAATGGCGAATTTCTGCGTTATTTTAAATGTTCATCGACTTGGCACGTACGTCAGTACTAGCCAAACCGATGAAATTTCAAAACCTTGAACTTCACTCATTCTGAAACACCCTGGGGCTGGACTCATAAGAAACCTTTATGAGACAGCTCCTTACTTAGAACACATAAGAAATTATAGGTCTGACTAGATATAATCTCCATTATGTCATTCATATAGAACTTTTATTTTACCTCTTATAAAGGATTATACTTTTATCTCTTAAGATTAACTAGTTCTTGAAGCATCTCATCGGTGGTTGTAATGATACGGGAATTCGCTTGAAAACCTCTTTGAGCAGTTATCATCTCAGTAAATTCCAGGGATAAGTCAACATTTGACATTTCCAATGCCCCAGGTTTTAAGTCTCCAAAGCTTCCTGTAGATGGTGCTCCATATTTCGGTGTACCTGAGTTAGGTGAATCAATAAACATGTTTCCTCCTACCTTCAAAAGACCAGCAGGATTGTCAAAGTCAACTAATCCTATAGTAGCTAGAACCTTATCTTCACCATTAGTAAAGGTTCCAAATATATCTCCATTAGCAGCGATATAATAACCGTCTAGTGTTCCTGCAGCCCTTCCAGAAAGCTGAACAGCCTTTGCATCGGTATCACCACTAACCTGATTAAGAAGTCCATTGCCATCATCATCTTGAAAGACTTGATCATCGAATGTAAGTGTTATATCATCTGCACCTGCAACAGGTATGGTCTTAGTTTCCGCAGCAGGTACTGCAGTATACGTCGTAGTACCATTATATGTCACAAGACCTACATAATTGCCCGATGCGTCAAACTGAACATATCTTTTATCAGTATAGTTAGCTGGAAGAGCTGAAGACCCATATAAGTCACTCCCAGTTTCATCTTTAACTACTATCTCTCTATAACTAAAAGCTCCAACTCTATCATTTGTCCCAAACTCAACTGTCACTGGATGAACGTCACCTAGTGAATCGTATACATCCATATTGGTTGAATATGAAGTGGCATCAACATTGATATTACCCTTTAACTCAAAACCTGTCGTAGCAGTTGCAGCTTTAATCTCAGATCTATTAAGCTTTATTGGCTTTAAGTTTTCATCTAAAACCTTGTATCCACTAGGTGTCACAAAGTTTCCTTCTTGATCAAAATCAAAATTGCCTGCCCTAGTATAGTAATGGCTCTGAGCGTTAGCGTCTCCCGACACTATAAAATATCCATTTCCTTCTACCATTAAGTCTGTGGTATAACCGGTGCTTTGTACTGTCCCTTGGGTATGATTAACACTTATAGATCCAACACCAACACCTAGTCCTATTTGCTGTGGATTTGTTCCACCTCTACCGCCCTGTGGTGCACCTGCACCACTAATTGTCTGCGCAAAAATTTCTTTAAAAGTAATCGAACTTCTTTTAAAACCTACAGTATTTACATTCGCTATATTGTTACCAATAATATCCATTTTGGTTTGGTGAGTTCTTAGTCCTGAAACTCCAGAGTACATTGATCTCATCATAGTAAATGACCTCCTCGTTTTTTGCCGTAATAAATCTCTTCTGTCATTCAGAGATAAAAAGCTTCCTTATGAAGGTCCGGCTTATAGTATTACGGCTCCATCAATATTAGTAAAAATGTTTTCTTTTAACTGCTCACCGCTAGCGGCTGTGATAATAGTCTTGTTCTTCACACTAGCAATAAAGGCCTTATCATCCATTAAGATAAGAGCTTCGCGAACACCTTTTTTTTCTGCCTGCTGTATAGCTCCATTTATTTTATTTATTTCAATATTCGTAAGGTCGATGTTTCTAACTCTCAACCTCTCCAAAGCATGCTTTGAAAACTTTATTTCTTGATTCTTTTCAATGCCATTTAAAATTTCTTGAAAAGATTTTTTCTGTGCACCTAGGCTTTGTGTTGGTTTAATATTACTGTTCTGACTAATAATCAAATTATTATTAAGTCTCACTCTATTCAATAACTCCTCTCCTTCTTTTATTCTTCAGATTCAAAATAGCTTTCAAAGGCATTATTCAATTTAATTAACTGATTTATTATCTGAGTATCATTTTCTAATGTCGTTTCTTGATTCTCTTTAAAAGTGTCATTCAGATCTTCAATTAGTTCACTTTGTTCAAGTATTGATTCATTAGTCCTATTCATTAAAACAACGTTTAGCTCCATTGCTGTGTTTAAATTAGTTAATTGTTCTAAAGAACTAAATTGCGCCATTTGAGAAATGAATTCCTTATCTTCAATAGGGTTTAAAGGATCTTGATTACTCAGTTGTGTAGTTAAAAGTCTTAAAAAGGAATCTTTATCAAGATCATTGTTTGCTGTATTATTAGAGTTTTGGCTTCCATCTTTTTGTAGTAAATTGCTATACACATCGTTATTCACAGCAGTAGTTCCAGCCATTAGCTTCGCCTCCTTAACCTAAGTAGTTAATTGTAGATGTTAATCCATCAATAGTTTGATGACTTGTATTGTAAATATCCATTGTAACAACCTCATTCATAATGGACATCTTTTTAGATTTTCCTTTGTTAAAATGTGAAAACTTATTTTCACTATGGTCAGAGTCCTTATTTACTGAAACATCAAGCTGCTGTACTTCGAATCCTTTATCCTTTAAGGCATTTCTCAAATCCTCTAAGTTTGATTCAACAGCCTCTTTAACTATTTGGCTCTCAACCTCAAATCTCGCAACTAGCATTCCTCTTTCAACTACGATTTTCATAGACAACTTTCCTAGATTATCGGGCTTCATCTTTATTACCATTTCTGAAACATCTTCTGATATATTAATTTTAGTACCTTCAATGATTTGATTGAAAATTTTCATATCTGGTTTTACAATATTTTCTAAAGATTTATTTACCCCAGTAATTTCAGAGCTCTTATAGTCATCGATTTGTATATTCTTAATATTTAAGAAATCAAAATCATTTTCCTTCGATGTCGTATTGTTCATGTTTTTCTTAGTTATAAAAGGCTGCTTATCTTTACTATTATTTTGCAGTGAAACATTTACTTCTGCTTTTTCCTTCTTTTCAGTAACCTTTTCGCCAACTATCTTCTCCTCGCCAGTGCTAAAGTTTTTTTGGTTTTGCAATGGTTCAGCACTACGATTCTTTTCAGCATCCATTAGCTTTGAGCCTTCTGCCAATTGCTTAGCGTTTTCATTAATAACTGTCGTATCGATTTCTCCAACTAGTTTGCTAATCTTTATTAATTTATCATTAATATCCTGAGTATCTAGATTAGCAATATCTTTTCCAATTAGCTCCAGGTCCTTAATTAGACTCTCCATTTCATCAGAATTTAAGTTGGCTTTTTCAAATCCACTAACTATTTGTTGAAGTTTGTCCTTATCTATTATATTACTTGATTGTAAAGTATGTATTAAGTCTTCTATCAGAGTACTTAACTCACTTAAGTCTTGTTCAGTATTTTGATCTATGTTTTCAACACTCTGATCTATATTTCCAACATTTAGGTCTATGTTTTCAATGTTCAGATCTATGTTTTCAACATTTTCATCTATGTTTTCAATATTTTGATCTTTCTTATCAATCTTTTTATCTTTGTTCTCAGCCTTTTGATCTTTACTTTCAGTCTTTTTGTCTTTGTTTTCAGTTTCATGACTCTCTTTTGGTTTATCGGATTTAGATGTCTCTTTTTTAGAAATATCCTTTTTATCCTCTGAATTAGCTGTAGACTTTTCAGAAACCCTCTTTTCATCTCTCTTAGCAAAAAGTACTTTACTGAAATCATCACTTTTACCTTTAGCTGATTGGCTACTGGATGAATCTGTAGAATAGGTTTTAGTAAACGTAGTCTGCAGAGGATTCGTTGATTTAAGTAAATCACGACCTGTCATATTTTCACCTCCTTTCAATGGTCTAATATGTAAATTTTAAATTTCTGGTATTGAAAGTTTTCTTGTTATTTCAGATGATAAACTTGCGTCAAGGGATGATAGTATTGAAGCTAGCTTTCTTTCATTAAACTTCTTCAACATTGATAGAGCTAAATCCTCTTCACTTATAGATATAACTTCTCCATTAAGTAGTTTGTAGTTCTGAGGATAACTACTGTTTCTTATCATCCTTCTAATAAGCTCCGCTATTTGGGTATCACTCATTTTTTCATATATTGATGTCAGCTCACTAACATTGTTATCAAAATCTCTATATACCTTATAAGCTTTTAATATATCATCTGTTATTAAATCTTCACCATTTAACAATATCTCTTTTTCTTTAATAGTGTTTACTAACTCATGTACAAAGTCTTCATTATCAAGCGTAGCAAGGATCTGAGCTGATTTCTTTACCCCTAAGTTTCTATATATTATAGACAGATCATCTAATTTATAGGTTTCAGTATTTCCAATAATATTTACAAGCTTATCAGGGTTTTCTGTATAATAAATCTCAGATAGATTCTTTAGTTTTAAAGCATTGTCTTTGATTGAGATTAGCATATTATTTATGACATTTTTTTTCTCATCAAAACTAAGATTATTAATTATTCTCATACGCACATCATCATCTAAGTATCTTAAAACATTAATCGCATTTTCATTTTTCATATTTTCAAAGATATTTCCAAGTTCAGAATAGGATGTTTTTTGATCTTTTAAAGCAGATTCAATTTCTCTAATTGCCATTATCGTTGACAAATTTTCATAATACTTGGCTTTATCGACTATTTCCTTGTTCTTCTCTTCATCAATTTGATCTACAGTCCTTGTAAGTACATCCTTCTTAATAAGGTTTTTCCTAATTCCTTCTACGATACTTTTTGTTTTATTAGGATTAAGCTTTAACATCACTTTAACAAGCTCGTTATAAAGAATCTCATCTTCATTCTTAATTAATGTCAATTTATCACTTGCCCTGCTATTATCAATTTCTACTAGATATTTAGCAATAGTAATTTTTTGACTATCAATTTCCTTCTTAGTCGGATATGATTTAAAATAACTGCCAACAGGTCCAGGCATTTTAACTAAATACTCATTAACCTGCATTTTAAAGTCCTCATTTGTATAATAAATCATACCTACGATAAATAGTGGAGTTATTATAAATACAGTAAGAATTATTACTAAAATTTTCCCAATTCCTAATCCTTTTTCTGATTGACTTTCTTTATTTGCCATTATAATCACCTATGTTGTAAGCTATATTTGTATGTAACTATTTGATCAATCGTACTCTCTTCAACCTTTTTCAAAGTCACATTATGTTCATCAAGCTTTTTTTCTTTCAACTTTTCCATGATTTTTCTTTCTTTCATTGCTTCATGTAACTCGGTTTTAATAAAGACTATTTCTTGCTCCTTTTTCTCTATCAAAGTATTCTGAAATACAACTCTCTTATTCAACTCATTTCTATAACTCCCAATATTTCTTAAAAAAACAAGTGTACAACCTGAGGAAGCTTCATTCTTCAAAGTTTCAGAATATTTTTTGTCCATCACTAATAATTCATCTAGCCTATTCTTCTCTAGATTTAAAACACCATAAGCATGGCCCAGTTTATTTTTAACACTCTCTTCTTTGTTTTCCAACAGTGTTAAAATACTGTTGTACTTAAATTTGAAGTTTTTCATATAAATCACCCTTAAAATCTATATTGTGGTAACCTGTTGTAAAACTTCCAATGTATCTTCAAAATCAATTTTCTCATCTACTCCCTGCTTTAAGAAGTTATTGAAGGATTCAATTTTTTCTATTGCCAAGTCGATCTTTCTATTGCTTCCCTTTGAGTAAGCCCCTATATTTATTAAATCCTCAGCTTCTTTATAAACAGAAAGATATTCACGGAAAACTCTTGATGCTAGCTCATGGGATTCACCCACTATATTTGGCATAACTCTACTTATACTGTGCAAAATATCAATTGCAGGATAGTGCCCTTGACCAGCTAGCTTTCTAGATAGAAATATATGTCCATCGAGGATTCCCCGCGCGGCATCTGTTATAGGTTCATTCAAATCATCTCCATCAACTAGAACTGTATATAGTGCTGTTATAGAACCAACGTCTGAATTGCCAGCTCTTTCTAAGAGTTTGGGAAGCGTCGCAAATACAGACGGTGTATATCCCCTAGTAACTGGCGGTTCTCCAACGGCTAGTCCTACCTCACGCTGTGCCATAGAAAATCTTGTAAGTGAGTCCATCATCAGCATAACGTTTTTCCCATTGTCTCTAAAATATTCAGCTATAGCTGTGGCAATATATGCCGCTTTAGTTCTAACAAGGGCCGGTTGATCAGACGTGGCTACAACCACTACAGATCTTTCCAATCCTTCAATCTTTAAGTCATTTTCAATAAATTCCCTTACTTCTCTACCACGCTCACCAATTAGAGCAATAACATTAACATCCGCCTTTGTATTCTTTGCTATCATACCCATCAAGGTACTTTTTCCAACACCACTACCTGAAAATATACCCATTCTCTGACCCTTACCACATGTAAGAAGTCCATCAATTGTTTTAACTCCCAAGGGCAATGCTTCTGTTATTTTATTTCTAAGCAGCGGATTTGGTGGTGCATTGTCAACGGGATATCTTCTTTTGGAACTTGTTTCACCTTTCCCATCCAAAGGGTTTCCTAAGCCATCTAATACCCTGCCAAGCAAATGTTCCCCAACATTTACCATTAATGAATGACCTGTAGCTACTACCAAACTCCCTGGACCAATACCACTCATATCTCCTAAAGGCATCAATATAACGGTTTCATTTCTAAAACCTACTACTTCAGACCTTATTGGATTTCCAGCCTTCAATGGATGTATATAGCATACTTCGCCAATCTCAACGGCTGGCCCTTGAGATTCAATTGTTAGTCCTACTAATTTGGATACTTTTCCACTATATTTGAGCAAGTTTGCATTTTCTACTACGTTAACATATTTCGTAACAAAGGACATATTAATCACTCACTTTTTAACAGTTCTTCAAACATTTCTTTAACTTGATTGAATTGAGTCCAAATACTACTATCGATACTGCCTGATGCTGAGTCTAGTATACAGCTGCCCTTCGTTAGAAACCTATCCTGTTTAATAGCAATATCATTTATGTTTTGACTTAAAACTAATATTTTGTCCTTAATGCTTATTGCAAAATCATAGTCATCAGGACTTACCCTTAGAGCTAAGTCTTCAGTATAGGCACACTTTTCTAATCCTAGGTGTATTAAACTCAGTATTACGTCATGTTCCTCATCAACTTTTCTATTTAATATCTTTTCAACTGTATTTACAGTTAAACTAACAACTTCATTTTCTAGCTCCATAGCAGCAAGCTTGGTATCAGCTTCTACTTTTCTTTTTATAGTAAGAGCCTCTTGTATGATACTATCTGCTAGATTTTTTCCTTCATCAAAGCCTTCAATTTTACCTTCTGAAAAACCCTCTTGCTTCGCTTGATCCATGATTCCCTTTGATTGCTCATATGCATCAGAAATAATTCTATCTGCTTCTGCACGGGCATCACTAATGGTTTTTTCATATAACTCATCTATTTCCTTCATTTTCTCTTCAAGGATAAGTTCTATGTTTTTTTCAATCTCTTCTTCATTGTCTTTTTCAACAAGCTTTTCAGGTTTCTTTTTTATAGGAATACTAAGTGGTAGTTTGAATTTGTCATTATCTAAAATGACCTGTGAAGACTTCAAAACTCTAGACAATTATTTCATCTCCTCCACCACGTGATAGAATTATTTCACCAGCTTCTTCTAGCTTCCTAATAATATTAACAATCTTCTGTTGCGCCTCTTCAACATCACGCAATCTGACTGGTCCCATAAACTCCATGTCTTCCTTAACCATTTCTGCCATTCTTTTTGACATATTAGCAAAGATCATATCCTTAACTTCTTGAGTAGATCCTTTTAATGCTACTGACAACTCATTATTGTCAACTTCTCTAATAAACCTTTGTACAGATACACTATCAAGAGTAATGATATCTTCGAATACAAACATTCTTTTCTTGATATCTTCAGCTAATTCTGCATCTTGAATCTCTAGGGTTTCCATAATGAACTTTTCTGTACCCCTGTCCACAGAATTAAGTATGTCAACGATAGTTCCAACACCACCAGTCGATGTATAGTCCTGAGTCACCATTGAAGACAGCTTCCTCTCCAAGACATATTCCACTTCTTTAATTATTTCAGGTGAAGTTCTATCCATTGTGGCAATCCTCTGCGCAACATCTGCCTGTTTTTCTTGAGGCAGAGCCGAAAGAATTTGCCCTGCTTGATTTGATCCTAAATAAGAAAGTATCAATGCTATCGTCTGAGGATGCTCGTTTTGTATAAAGTTTAGAAGTTGACTAGCATCTGCCTTTCGAACAAAATCAAATGGCCTTACTTGTAACGATGCAGTTAACTTATTAATAATTTCTAGCGCTTTGTTTGATCCCATTGCCTTTTCAAGAACTTCTTTGGCGTAGTTAATACCACCTTCAGAAATAAAGTTTTGTGCAAGGCATATTTGGTAAAACTCTTCTATAACATCATCTTTTTCTTCTGAACCAATCTTTCTCATATTTGCTATTTCTAGGGTTAATTCTTCTATTTCATCATCCTGTAAATGCTTAAATACCTTTGCAGATTTATCAGGTCCTAGTGAGATGAGTAAAATTGCTGCCTTTTCGCGTCCAGATAAACCGGATTTTCTTGACATGAGTAACACTCCTAATCTTCATTTAACCAAGATCTAAGTAGTTGAGCAACTGCGTCTGGTTTTTTATCAACAAATTTTTCTATTTGGTATTTGTAACTTGATTTATCATCCAAATCTAATTCAATTTCTTCTACTTCATCCTGTAGACTAGCTGAATCCTCAAGAATCTCGTTAATTTCATTCTTTCTTCTTCGAATTCTAACCATTGCGAATATTGCACCAACGGCCAATAATAAACCTACAATTCCAATACTCATTAAAGGAATATTACTCGTAAGTCCAGCTTCTCCTTCACTACTAATTGACAATAAATTATCCTGCTGTCCTTTGTTGAAATCACGGGCCATTACTTCTACCTTTTTCGTTTCCAATCCCGCTGCAGCAGAAACTAATTTAATCAGTCTAGATTTATGCTCATCAGTTAGTTCTCCATTTTCAAGGGTTTTTCTATTTAGAATAATTGCAACGGTTATATCTTCAATATTTCCAGATTCCTTTACAATGCTTTTTCTAATCTCATTAAGCTCATAATTTACACTTTTGTTTTCCTTTGAATATGTAGAGTCGCTTGAGTCAATTTCATTGTACTGAGTAATGGCCTCTGAGTTAGAATCAGTACCCGGAGGGCCTCCGGCAGCACTATTTTTCACCTGTTCCTTTAACTCTTGATAGCTTCGTACCAATCCATTTGACTCTCCTTCAATAGGTGCGGAAAATTCTTTAATGTCGGTAACTTCTCTATCAAAATCAAGTTTAACATTTAACATAATATCAACATTATCAGAACCATATATTTTAGCTAAGAATTCTCTTAAGCTTCTTTCTAAGTTTGCTTTAACTTCCCTTTGAATATCCATTTTCTTGTTCATAGAATATCCATCACTATCTACTGACCCATCATTTAGCATTTTTCCAGTATTGTCATGAATAGATATATTGTTCAACTCCAAGCCTTCTACTGCATTTGCTATAAGCATCACTATACCATTAACCTGCTGCTCATTTAAGTTAAATCCAGGCTTTAAAGTTAAAAGAACTGACGCTTTTGATTTTTTTATATCTTCAGTTAAAAAGTTCGAATTATCAGGAACAGTGAGTAGTACCGAAGCTTTGTTTATCCCACTTATCTCTTCAATAGTTCTAGCTAATTGACTCATTTTAGCTTGGAGATATTTTTTGTTTTTATCATCATTTGTCATGGTCAAACTATTACTACTAAAAGCATCTTCCCAAGTAATTCCAGCTTGTGGAAATCCTTCAATTGCAAGATTCATTCTAGCCTTGTTAACGTGCTCCTTAGGAACTGTTACTGAGGTTCCTCCATTTTCAGACTTGTAGGGAATCTTCAGTTCCTCAAGCTTCTGAGTTATTTTACCAGAGTCCTCCAAGGGTAGACCGGTGTATAAAGTCTCATACTGAGGTCTAGTTACGTAAAAAATTGATAGTGCTAAAGTTAGCACTAAAAAAAACTACCAAGACCAATTAGAGTCTTCTGTGTTTTATTAAGGGACTGAAAATATTCGTTGAATTGATTTCGTATCTTTGCTATTGAATCCCCCATCTATATCCTCCATTCATTGCTAAAGAAAAAATTTTTCGATTTAAAATATTCAAGGTGGATTTTGACTAGTTTACATTATTCATTTTGTATACTCTAAAGCATTTTCAAAACACCTTAACTATCAAATTCCTATCTATCTATACTTGTATCCTCATGATTTCTTTATAGGCATCCATAACTTTATTTTTTACTTCTATAGCAAAGTTCAATGCAATATCTGCCTTTTGGGATGCTATCATAACATCCTGTATATTATCTACTTCTCCAGTAGCTAACATTTGTCCCATTTTGCTTGATTCACTTTCAAGTGTATTCAATTTATCAATTTCACCCATTAAGAAGTTTTTAAAATCATTATTACCAGTAATCTTCTTATCATTAATATTAGTTTTTAATAAGTCCGAATTATAAATGCTTGATATCTTCATAATTTACCCCCCCTAAATAAAATTTAGCGACCAATTTCTAAGGCCTTCATTGCCATACTCTTACTGCTATTTAGGGCAGTAACGTTTGCTTCATATGATCTAGAAGCAGAGATCAAGTTGATCATTTCAGTAACAATATCAATGTTTGGCATTAATACATATCCCTTTTCATCTGCTTCAGGATGGCCAGGGTTGTAAATTCTTTTAAAGCTAGATTTATCTTCTTCTATACCACTAACTTCTACTCCATTACCTGACTGCTGACCATTCTTAGCTTTATTAAAAACATCTGAAAATGTTTTACCTTCCTTTTCTTGAAAGATCGGAATTTGTCTTCTATAAGGCATACCACTACTTGTTCTAGTTGTATTTGCATTAGCAATATTCTTAGATATAATGTCCATTCGCAATCTTTCTGCAGTCAAACCAGTTGCGCTAGTATTGATAGATTTAAAAAAATTCATTTACCTACTTACCTCCTTGAGAAATTGCTGTTTTAATTCTTTTCAAATGATTTGACAGTTCTTGAGTTAGAGCGTTGAATTTTATAGCATTTTTAGCAAGCTCCGCCATCTCTACATCAACATCAACATTGTTCTTATCTTTCCTAAAGCTTGTACCTAATTCTCTTGTGACAGTGGGCTGTACGGATTCTATAGTCCCAATTGGAAAATGCTTAGAATGTGTCTTTCTCAACTCCATCGAACCATCATTTATATAGTCCTTTAATACAGACTCAAATTTAACATCCTGTCTCTTATATCCAGGTGTATTTACGTTCGCAATATTATTAGAAATAGCAGTATTTCTTAACCAAGAAGCATTTAATGCTTTTTGATACATGTTGATATTTTTGTTTACTTTGTTAAGCATTCTTAAACCTCCAAATTTTTTTGCTTTATGTCATAATTCTACAAAGCTTATAAAAAACCTCCTAAAAACAACTTTTATTTTTTTAAGAAATCATAATACTATTTTACATTAATAGACATAAAATGTTAATTGGTTTTACCTGGATTTTTAGCTCCTGAACGAATTTAGTACTTTGTAACTATAAAGTTCGACAAAGCTCGACCAATTTTGATGATCTCAATTTCCTATTTTAATATAACATTCAATTATTAAACCTTAAATACTAGTTTCAACAAAATTTAACATTTATATAGTTTTGCTTACACTTTTCGATATTTCTTTACTTCTATGTTTAAATACAAAAAGGGGGTGTCTCAGTATGACGAATTTCTGCGTTATTTAAAATTTCGCGACTTAGCACGTACATTAGCACTAGCCAGACCGCTGAAATTTCAAAACCTTGAACTTCATTCATTCTGAAACACCCAGGGGCTGTACTCATAAGATTCCTTTATGAGACAGCCCCTTCTTTAAGTTTTATATCATTATATTAATATGACTATATATGCTATCTCTTTAGATTTTTTAATTCCTCTAACAACTTATTATTAAGTATTTTTATGTGAGTACCTTTCATTCCCAATGATCTTGATTCTATAACTCCAGCACTTTCAAACTTTCTTAAGGCATTTACAATAACAGATCTTGTAATTCCAACTCTATCAGCTATTTTACTAGCTACTAGAAGTCCTTCAGAACCATTTAATTCTTCAAAAATGTGTTCAACAGCCTCAAGTTCAGAATAGGATAGAGTTCCAATAGCCATTTGTACTATAGTTTTCTTTCTAGCTTCTTCTTCAATCACTTCGCTCTTGGCTCTTAAAATTTCCATTCCAACAACTGTGGCAGAGTATTCTGCTAAAATTAAATCTTCATCATTATAACTATTACCATGTCTAGCTAAAACCATAGATCCTAACCTTTGTCCACAACCATTGATTGGTACGATCGTAACTAGTTTGTTGTAGCTTTCAACGTCATACTTAAAGATTTTTAATAATTCGTCTCCAGTAATATTAAATTTAGTTTCATAAATTTTGAGTAATTCATCATTGTATTCTGTTGGAAACTTCTTATCTTCAGTTTCTTTATCAATAATTATTGGACAATCTGATGAATCAGCCAAACTAACACCTAGTACCTTTCCTTTACTGCTCGCAACATATACATTAGCATCTAGTATTTCACCTAGAGTTTCACATAATTGTGCAAATGAAACTGGGGTATTTCCTGATTGTTGAAGTATCTTGTTCAATGTCCTCGTTTTTTCTAATAGCGTTTTTGCCATAATGTTCCTCCTTGTTATATTTAATTATAAGACCAAATTGCATAAATAATCTATCTATGTGTCATCCTATTCAATCTTGCGAAACTCGTATAGTTAATAATTATTGTTTTACAAATTGAACTAAGTAAATAACTCGGTTTTGTATTTTTAATAACCACTCGCAGTAAGATATTAAGTTTGAATGTGTATTATGCAATTTGTATGAATATCATTTAAATTTCTTTTAATTAAATAAGTGTCAAAAACATCCTTATTTAATTATTCCCAAATTTACTCGCTTTTAAGCAGAATTACATTTTCTGCTCTTAAATCAACCATTAATCATTCTTTTCATTTTCATTTTCATTTTCTTTTGCTTCCTCTTCATATTTACAATCTTTATTGGAGCATATAATCGTCTTTTTGTTTTTTGTATTCTTTACTACAAGTATTGATTCACATGTTGGGCATTTTCTATTAATAGGTTGCTTCCATGTCATAAAATTACATTTCGGAAAATTACCGCAACCATAAAATATCCTACCCTTTCTTGTTTTTCTAATTACTACATCGCCATTACACCTAGGGCAATTCACACCTGCTTTGTTAATTATTGACTTTGTATGACTACAATCAGGATAATTAGAACATGCAAGAAACTTTCCAAATCTCCCGTATTTAATCATCATAAAATTTCCACACTTTTCACACACTTCATCTGTCATTTCAGTCAAATCTATTTTTTCAATTGATTCCTCAGCTTTTTCTAAAATCTCCTTAAAAGGTTTGTAGAAATCATCTATTACACTCTTCCAAGGTATTTCGCCTTCTTCTATTTTATCAAGATTTGATTCCATATCAGCTGTAAAGTCAACATTAACGATTTTTTCAAAGTGCTTTTCTAAAATATCATTGATTAAGATTCCAAGTTCTGTCGGTTTAAGTGCCTTTGCTTCTCTTTCAACATATTCTCTACTTAAGATTGTAGTTATTGTTGGTGCATAGGTACTTGGTCTACCTATTCCCTTTTCCTCCATTTCCTTAACCAATGCTGCTTCAGTATATCTAGGAGGAGGCTGAGTAAAGTGCTGCTTTTCATCGATGTTTTCAGCTTCTAGTTTTTCACCTACATCTATTTTAGGTAGTTCTTTCTCTGTAATCTTAGTAAAAGAATAAACTTTTAGGAAACCATCAAATTCTAGCTTTGTTCCCTTTGCCTTAAAAAGGTATTCTCCATTAACGACATCGACATTGTATGAATTATATCTAGCATCTGACATTTGACTAGCTACAAATCTTTCCCAAATTAGTCTATATAAATTATATTGATCATTACTTAGAGAGCTCTTTATACTACTTGGTGTTTTAAATACTGAAGTAGGTCTTATAGCTTCATGAGCATCCTGGGCATCCTTCTTATTTTTTGTCTTAGTCTGTTGTTTAGCTAAATAGTCCTTTGTGAACTCTCCTACAATATAATCCTTTGCCTCAGCCTTTGCTTCATCAGAAATTCTGATTGAATCAGTTCTTATATAAGTTGTCAAACCGACAGTTCCTTCACCTTCTACATCTATTCCCTCATATAATTGCTGAGCCAATACCATCGTTTTCTTTGTAGAATAACCAAATTTATTGGAAGCCTCCTGTTGCAAACTACTTGTAGTAAATGGTGGATACGGCTTTCTTCTTTTTAGCTTTTTCTCTAGATTATCAACTTGAAATAAAGTACCTTTAATCTTGTTTACAATGCTATCAACTTGCTCTGAGTTTTTAATTCTGTCTTTTTGCCATTCACACCATAAAAACTAGCCTCAAGAGTTCTTAGCTGATCTAATGATTTGAGCATTAGCTCAATTGTCCAATATTCCTTAGGCTTGAAATCTTGAATCTCTTTTTCTCTGTCGCAAATTAACTTTGTAGCTACTGACTGTACCCTACCGGCACTTAACCCTCTTCTTATCTTCTGCCATAATAGAGGACTGATACTATAACCAACCAATCGATCTAAGACTCTTCTTGCTTGCTGAGCATCAACAAGTTTCTTCTTAATCGGTCTAGGCTTTTTTACGGCACCTTTTATTGCTTTTGATGTAATTTCATTGAACTCTATTCGACATTTATCATCCTCTTTAATCGATAAGATATTTGCTAAATGCCAAGAAATTGCCTCTCCTTCTCGGTCGGGGTCAGTTGCCAGTAAAACCCTATCTACTTTTTTAGCCTCAGCTTTTAATTCTTTGATAACCTTACCTTTTCCCCTAATAGTTATATATTTAGGATTGTAATTATCTTCAATGTCTATTCCTAATTTACTTTTAGGCAGGTCTCTTACATGACCAATGGAGGCTTTAACCTTATAATTCTTTCCAAGGAATTTACTAATGGTTTTAGCTTTGGCTGGTGATTCTACTATTACAAGAGTTTTTGCCATTTTTGCACCTCCAAAATTACATCACAATGAATGATATTATAACAAAAATATTTTGCAATTTCAAAACTTTTAAGATATTTTTTGAAAATAAAATTTATTAAGGAAATTTCATAAATTACTTTTTTTTGCAAATATACTATAAATAGTGGATTTAGAGCCCATCTTCGAAAACAGAAAATCTATTCCTGAAGAATAGGAAAATTGTATTTTAAGATATTACAAAATAATACACAAATCATTTTCAATATTCTTAATAAAGTAATTTTATATAAATCCCTACTTTCTTTATAGTAGACTTTTTTACTAATTATTATAATTTTACCTGAAAAATTGTACATTTATTCCTTCGATTTAAATATACATGGTTAATTATTGTTAAAAAAATCTTCCTTGGAAAAATTGTAAAAGTTCTTATGCATTGTATACTTTTTAGTAATATCAATCTTTTACTTTTAAATAAAGGTAGTTTATCACACTAGTTTTGAATATTTGAAATATAAATCACAATATTATTTCCAAAATATTAATAATATAACAAACTATTTTATTATTCTATCAATTATTTCAAATTCCTTCTTTTAATTAATTATTTGCAAAAAATTCTGATAAATCGACCTACACTGAGAATTCTTTTCATTTTGTAGTATATGATACAAATCGAATCATTGCAAGGATTATATTATTTTTTTTAACACAGATTATTCATGGAAAGTTTGAAATAGTGCAAGTAGTTTTGATTTCTAAGACCTTTATTAAATCGGGAGCCATACTAAAGTGATACGTTAAAAATTTAATGGATGTCTTAGAATCAAAAGGATACAGCTAAGTTTTAATTTCCTATATTTAATCTGTGTTTAATTCCTTCATATTATACTTTTCACAAAAATCCATCTAAGCATAATATAAAAATAATGCTTCTATTTTAGATTGAATTTCTATCTCACCTGGCATAATTGGTGTTGCTGTTTTAGCTGATTCAAGATATGCTCTTTCAGAAGAAGCATAGGTTGATCTTTGTTCATCGATTTTGATTGGGATTTTGTTTATTTTGAAGCTAAATCTTCGTTCTAAGCTTATTGTCTTTTGGATAGCATCTTCAATTGCAAGGTTTAATGCATTTCGATAATACTGATTGGGATCTTTAACTGTAAAGCTTATATCGCTTACTTTGTTTGCTCCGGCTTCTACTGCTGAGTCAATAATTTCACCAGTTTTTTCAATATTATTTATTGTTATTTCTAAGTTATTTGCTACTCGATACCCTCTAAATATTTTCTTTCCTTCAATAAAATCATATTCTGGTGTTATATAAAAAGATTGTGTTTTAATATTTTTCTCTCTGATCCCCATTGTCTGTAAAGAGTATATTACCTTATTAGTTTTCAAAGCATTTTCCTCTTGAGCAGTTTTAAGTTCTTGACCTTCTGTCACAATTCCCAAAGTCACCATGGCTACATCAGGTTTTGCTTTTATAGTACCGATACCAAACAGCTTCATTTTATAGCTTCCTAGGGTACTATTTGGATACGCCCCATTTCGATAGCTATCGGAATAACCAGTTGGTATATTGGGTGTTAAAGAATGCGTCACTTTTTTCAACTCCTGTCGGATTATTTTCTGAATTCATTCAAAAACATTTAAAACTATATATATAAATTACGAAAAATCTCTTATATTGCGAAGATCTGACTTCCTTAAAAACGTTGGATGTCAAATCTCCACAATGTAAGATGTTTATCGTATTATATATAGATAAACGATTTTAAGTTTTAATTCCCTATAATGCCATAATATGAATATAATTTCTTTTGTGAAACTAATATATATATTTATAAAAGAGCTGCTGAATTTTCAAAAAGAGTACATTTCTAATTTGTAATAGTACTTTTGCGTTCTTTATTGAGTTACTAGGATTAGTTTGTAGGATTTACTAAAGATATGCATAAAAAAAGACCAGAGTATTTTCTGGCTTAAGTTTATTAAATGTTTTTGTGCTGTAATTACCAAGTAACATGTATTAAAAAACCCTGAACTTTTTCAGGGTTTCATTAGTCTATATATTAAAATATGTAGTCATCAAAAATATTCTAATTATATTTTTACTACGTTAGTTGCTTGAGGTCCCTTGTCTCCCTCAGTTACATTGAACTCAACTTCTTGCTCTTCTTCTAAAGTTTTGAAACCATTTCCTTCGATAGCTGAGTAATGTACGAATACATCATTTCCGTCTTCTCCTGTGATAAATCCATAACCTTTTTCACCATTAAACCATTTTACTTTACCTTTCATGTGAACAATCCTCCAAAAAATTTATTTTGCAATTTGCAACTCTTCTCTCCAAGAATATCACCTATATCCCTTCCTGTCAAGCCACTTGGTACAAAAACATTTCATTTAAATGGACAATATATGCAAATAAAATAAGAAAGCTATAAAGTAAATTTTTGAGCATTTTGTACCTCTTCTTATCTTAGTTTTGACTCCTTCATAATCTACTTTAGTATTATAATTTTCCCTGGAAGCTGTTCTATTATCTCTTTAATTTCTAGTATAGTAATTATGCTATTTAGCGTTCCAGCGTCTAAGTCTAGTATTGATCCTATCATGTCCATATGTATTGGCTGTTTCTTCATAACAATTTCCAGAACGCCTCTCTCTGTGTCACTCAGATCTAAATGTAAGTTATCTTTTTCCTTTATTTGTTTTTGAATATTAAATTCCTCTAGGATATCTTCTACACATGTTACAGGTTTGGCCCCTTCTTTAATCAACTTATTAGTCCCTTGGCTTACACTACAATTGATGTTACCTGGAATAGAGAATACATCCTTTCCTTGTTCAAGGGCATAATCTACTGTTATGAGTGTACCACTTTTCAGCCCGGCCTCGACCACTAAAACGCCCTTACTCAATCCAGATATTATCCGATTTCGTCTCGGAAAATTCCCGGGAGTTGGATTTGTTCCTAGAGGATATTCTGATATCACAGCCCCATTCCCTATAATATCTCTCATTAAGTTTGCATTGCTTTTTGGATAACAAATATCCACGCTACAACCTAAAACTGCAATAGTCCTCCCTCCACCATCCAATGCACCTCTATGCGCAGCCGAATCAATCCCATAGGCCATTCCACTTACTACAGTAATGCCATATGATGCTAGTTCTTTAGCAAACTTATAGGCTATATTTTTTCCATAGGAAGTACATTTTCTAGATCCAATTATTGCAATTGCCTTTTTATCCTCTTTAATTATTTTTCCTCTCCCATATAGTAAATGAGGTGAGTCAGGAATACTTTTTAAAATTGCTGGATATAACTCATCATTTTTATCCATGCAATTAATGTTCTTAGATGATATTTTCTCTTTATATTTCTTTATATATTCTATATTACGTGTCTCAATGAGTTTTTCTAAAGCCTTTTTTCTTACATTAGGTACTCTATTTATCTCACTTACTGGTGCATTCCATAGAACTTCAAATGATCCAAAATACCAGAGTAGTTTTTCAATAGTCGTATTGCCTATTCCATTTATAGAGTTTAACCAAATCAGATAATCCTTTTCATTCATTGTATCTCTTCTCCTAATAGATTATATATTCCAGAAATTTTTGTCCAAGCTTCTATATTGAATAGCCTCGGACAGATGCTTCACTTCAATTTTTTCGCTATTATCTAAATCTGCTATTGTTCTGCTAAGCTTAATAATTTTATTATATGAACGAGCACTTAACCTTAGTTTTTTGAAGGCGGCCTCCAATAGAATATTTTGCTCCTTACCTAATTCACAGTGCTTTTTAATAAGCCTTGGCGGGAGCTGAGAATTACATCTTATACTTTCATTTCTATATCTATCAATCTGCATATTCCTAGCTTTATCTACATTCTCCTTAATCGCCTTAGATGTTTTGCCTTTGTTTTTTCCGGCTAGATCCCTATACTCAACTGGAAATACTTCTATATGCATGTCAATTCTGTCTAGTAATGGTCCAGAGATCTTAGATAAATATTTTTTCACCTGATATGGAGCACAACTACATTCATTTTTAGGGTCATTATAATATCCACAAGGACATGGATTCATACTAGCAACTAAAATAAATTTAGAGGGATATGTCACCGTTGCATTAACCCTAGATATGGTTACCTCCTCATCTTCCATGGGTTGTCTAAGTACTTCTAATGCACTTTTTTGAAATTCAGTGAGTTCATCTAAAAACAAAACGCCTAAGTGTGCTAAAGAAACATCTCCCGGCTTTGGAACTTTCCCGCCACCAATGAGGGATATTCTAGAGGCCGTGTGGTGTGGCGCTATAAAGGGTCTCGTACTTATGAGCGATGAGTTACTCGGTAATAGGCCTGAAACACTATAAATTTTTGTAACTTCAATAGATTCTTCTATATCCATATCGGGAAGTATGGTTGGAAACCTTCTTGCCAGCATTGTTTTTCCTGAACCCGGAGGACCTATTAATATTATGTTATGGCCGCCGGCAGCTGCTATTTCAAAAGCTCTTATTACTCCTTGCTGACCAGAAACCTCGCTTAAATCAACATCATAAGTTCTGCTACTTTTAGTTTTCTTTTTTATATCAATGCTGTGGTCAACTTTCAATTCCCCTTTGAGAAATTTCATAACTTCAACTATATTTTCAAAGGGATAAACTTCAACATCCTCTATGATACTAGCTTCCTCAAAATTTTCATTTGGAATAATTATTTTTTATAGCCCTTTGCCCTTAATGAAATTACAATTGGGAGTACTCCTATTACCCTATTTAATTTACCATTTAAGGATAACTCCCCTATAAATGCATATTCGGCTAAGGTTTTATTTGAAATCTGATCTGATGCACCTAATAGCCCCATGGCTATTGGTAGATCTAAATGAGTACCTTCTTTTTTAGTGTTTGCCGGTGCTAAATTTATAGTAATCCTCTTTACTGGAAATTTAAATCCAGAGTTCTTTATTGCTGCTCTTATTCTTTCCTTTGATTCTCTTACTGCAGTATCAGGGAGACCAACAATTGAAAATGATGGCAAACCGCTTGATATATCTGCTTCTACATTTACGATTTCCCCATCCAAACCAAGAAGAACACAGCTGATGATATTTGATAACACTTTATACCTCCTCCGATGACTACGCGTTTTATTTACTATTCAATACATTTCGATAAAATCCTTCATAATTTTGTAAAATATATTAGAAATAGACAAAATTATACATTGGTTTATCGTAACCATTTTATGTTAATTGTATTGCAATATCTTTTACTAAATTAATTTTACCTTTAATGAAATCGTTTCGTGGAAGTTTCAAGACATTAAAAGAATGGGCTATGTTTTCAATCAGCTTTAAAGCAAAAAAATTAAAGGAAGTGCGTTCACATCCTTTAATTCCTTCAATTCATTAAATAGTAACAAATAACTTAACCTTAACTCCATACCATAATCATTTTGTTTGTTAGATTTTTATAGCCCCTCTCTCCTTTTCTTTCTCCTCCTATACCCAGCATAATATAGCAAATGGCGATGCCGCAAAAACAGTAGTTTCAGCTTCTTCATATTAAATTTCCTTCCTTATTATATAATTATCCTTCATTTTAAAATAAGCTTGTATAAAAGACGTCTATTCTTAATAGAATATATCAAATGACTAAAAAGGAGGTACATATATGTATATGAATTTACCATTATTTATTTGTTTTTGTATTGTATGTATTGCTATTGCATTTTTCGCTGCCTTCAACAAAAAAAATCTTGCAAAGTTCTTTTTATTCTCTTTAATTTTTATACCAGTATTGTTAATTACATATAAGTTATTTTATCTATTAAATAGAGCTGTAGATACATTTCTCATTTATTAACCTATTCTTTATTTGTTATAAATGTCCCGCATGACTATATAATTATTCACGTTACAGCCTGTCCGCCCTCGTAACATCATGAACGTTACCCATCAAACTTTAGCTTAGTTGCTAGTATAAACGTCTGTACTTATGGGCCCTCTAATAGTCCTAAAAAGAAT
>JMSU01000169.1_pt1 | contig 25622 bp, 28 predicted proteins | sample 179011 | NCBI WGS metagenome assembly JMSU01 (sample SAMN02769580, study PRJNA246767) | bioreactor metagenome | isolation source: Culture-1 Bioreactor ArsB derived from microbial biomass from the upper 2 cm... | place: Germany: Bremen | collected day 87 after inoculation
GGCTAAACCAGCTAAAATCGTAGTAGTTGATTTTCCGTGGGTACCAGCAACTGCAACAACGAACTTTTCATTCTGAAGATATCTACCCACAAATTCTTGCCAAGTCATTAATATATTTCTCTTTCTTCCTTCAATAATTTCGGGATGATTAGGATTTATGTCAAAAATAGCAGGTGAAACTGCTAATATGTCTACTCCTTCTAGGTGTTTGCAGTTATGACCCATTTTTACATCTATATCATTATCACGCAATACATCACAATAGCTTGTTTCATTACAATCACATCCAGTAACGTTAAATCCAGATTTTTTTGCAATTACTGCACAAGGCACTGCACCACTTCCGCCAATTCCCATAAAGTGTACATGTAACTTCCCATCCATATTCTTTACCTCTTTTCATTTTTGATTATTTAATCATCTCCATGTATGATATATATAAAAGCAAATAATTTACTTTCATTTCATTTTATATTCTATTGTGACCATAATGAAATCAGACCTGTGGACTTTTGATTTTTTTCTGTAGCTTGACTACTTAAAGGAGTGTATTGCTACTGTTTTATCTGAATCATTTATAGCTGGATGTGCTTTGAACTCTCATATCTATCAAGTCTCTTTTATACATTCATATTTTTACATCTCCTTTCTTAATTATACATGATTCTATTTAAATTATCATTAATTTTAGTACGCAATATAAATCTTTTCTGTCCCTAGTGTTTCATTTTCCAACAATCTTATTTGAATATATATTCCTTTTTACATAATATATCTTCATATACTAAAGTCACACCTATAATTGTTGATAAATATCTGCATATGTGATTTTAAGTTGTTGTTTAAGTTCTTTATTCTCTTCTTCTAATCTCTTTATTTTTCTTTTTGATAAACGTCATATTATGTAATAAACTAATTATACAAAATATATTTCATATATATAATGTTTATTATATACCGAATAGGCGGTTATATTAAACCATCTATCCGGTATTCATATTACTACATTTAATTTACTCCGAGCTAATTATTTTCATTCAGAGTAAAAGTCCCTCGGCTTAATTACCGAAGGACTTGTCTTTCCTATCCGTCAAATTCTACTTTCTCTACTGCTCCGCCTAATTCTTTAATGGATGGGGTTGTATATATTCTAGTCGTATTAATATCTGTATGTTTATGCCATCTTGTCATTTTATCAATACTAAATCTTATATCAGTATCAAAGCAGTCTCTTTTTTTTGGTTCAATACCATCCTATTTAGTCTCATATAAGCATCATTATATTTATGTTCAAATGAGCCTATGCTTTTGGGATAATGAATCCCAATATCATACACTAAATAAGTGAATCCTTCTTAGCGCTTTAGAAAACAACTATTATAATTAAAATTCTACTCCTAATCTCTCTGCTTTTTCTAGTGCATTAGTCTTCTGAATATCTCCTTTATCTAATACACCTGGTACTACTAGCGTCCCTCTATTGTTCCATCCTTGCAGTTTACATAATTGCTTGTATGATTCTATTAGTCCATCAAATACTTTCTCATCTTCTAATTCACCGCAAGTTAGTAGCATAGTATTTTTAATATTCAATTTCTTTTCACCTACTTCAAAGGCATAAAATTTATCAATAACAGCTTTTAGTTGAGCTGGGTAAGTGAACCAATAAAGAGGCGTCGCAATTACTAGAGCATCAACATCTTTAACTAGTTCAGCAAATTCACTAAAAGTATTATCTAACGTACATGCCTTACCTTTGCTAAAACAAGTATCACACACAACACATCCAGTAATTCTATTATCAGCAATATCATATTTTATAATTTCATTACCTGCTTGTTTTGCACCGTTAATAAACGCATTTGCTAATGCATCACTATTTCCTTCTTTTCTTGGACTCCCTGTTAGTACCATTATTTTCTTTTTCATAAAAACATCCTTTCATTAATAATTAGTTAATTTCCTCAGTAAATATTTACTTTAGAGATAGTATAATATAAAATAATATTACATGGAAGAACGCAAGTTTAAGTAAGTTACTAACCAAAAGGAGAGTGCAATTATGGAAAATAAATTAAGTAGCCCACCTGGCGCTACTGATATAGATACTAATTTTGGATATACATTATCACTGATAAAGAGTAAATATGTTATGAACATTATGTATTGGCTAACTGAATATAAGCCTGTAATGAGATTCAATGAATTAAAAAGATGTTTAGAATCTATTTCCTTTAAGTCTTTAAGTAATACTTTAAAGCAAATGGAAAATGATCAACTTATTATTAGAAATGAATATCCTGAAATCCCTCCGAAAGTTGAGTATTCTTTGACTGAAAGAGGTAAATCGTTAATGCCAATTTTAGAAATGATGTGTGATTGGGGGAAAGGAAATAGAATTTAACTTTTGATTTATCAGTTGCGTTGAGCTACCGTATATAACATGTAATAACAGCTTAACCACATCTAAATTACTTCATACAAATCTATTCCCCCTAAGACTGTACTCTCCATGTCCATACCTGAAACCCACTAACCTTCAGTGGATCAGGCATTTTAAAAAGAGACTATGATTTTTAACAGCAACAACATAGTCTCACACTTATAAATTACCTGATAGAGTAGAAGAACCTCCTTCTCTATCCCATCTCACGCAGATTGATTTCTTACAACTACTAAAATTCCTTACCTCGTCCATATATTTGTTTTCGATAGTATTCTTTCTGTTTTACACGACATATATTTATCCATATTAATCTATCGTCTATGTTCTTCATTGCAAATGGCTTTAAAACTTACTCTCATGAGCTATTCAAAGAATCAAAAATAAGTTTATTTCTTTTGAGATAAATTAGCATCTATTATTAATTGCTTCTTAGCCATCTGTCTCCCCTTTCAACATATAGATTATATGATAGTGCTACACGTTCTTTTTTCTCTTTTAGTTATTAAACCTGAAACCCACTCAGGATTCTCAAATAATGCACACCCACCTTCGGCTTCTTCTAACATATGATGATTGGCTCTTATCTGTGTTAACAACCTTGAATTTAATGCTTGCTTTAATGGCACTACTTTTACTGTTACATCTGAATATGGTGCAAATGGGCACGCTTCTATCGCACCAGTACTACTGATATGAACAAATCCTCTACCCGCTGCTAAGCAACCTTGAAAGTGACCCTCATCTCCTGGTAGTGGTATTGGTAGAACAGAAAAATCATCTTGAATATGTTTAATTTTAAGTAATAAATCATCTTTTTGATTATCTGTTAAACATAATTCTTTATCACCATTACAAGGGACATACTCAATAAGGAATAATGTACGACAGCCGCTCTCTTCAAGGTGTCTAATATACTCATCATTCATAACTTCATCATAGTTCTTTCTCGTTAGTGTAATTGAAGCACCAAACAACATTTTATTATCATTCAACATTTCCATCTTATTTACAACAGCATCATAGATACCTTTTCCTCTTCTCAGATCAGTTGTTTCTTTTGAACCCTCTAAACTAAAAACAGGAATTAACTGCTTCGTAGCTTTCATTCTTTCTTTGACATCTTCAGATATTAAAAGCCCATTAGTAAACATGACAAAAATTGTACTCTTGTGCTGTTTTATCACATCCAACAGCCCTTGTTTCATGAGTGGCTCTCCACCTGCAATGAGGAAAATTCCTACACCAAGATCAATACCTTCTCGAATAACCTTTTCTATATTTTCTGTTGTCATTTCAAGGTCTTTTTCACGATCTTGAGAATTTGCATAACAGCCTTTACATCTTAAGTTGCAGTCATTCGTCACGCTCATAATAATAATTGGTGGTACTGTTAAATTTTCCTCCAAATTCATTTGTCGTACTTTTTGTTGCTTATTTAACTGCTTTACTACTTTTAGATAGGTAGGCATATAATGACTACGTCCCTTCAAGTATTTTGTATTATCTATTAAATTTCTTTTTATTGCTTGATTAAATAACTGTATTCCATCCATTTTTTATCTCCTCACTTTATACTTCAATTATAACTCGATCATCGAATTTTGCCTGACATGCCAAGCGATACCCTTCTTTGATTTTACTAGCACCTAGTTTTTTTATTTCTTTTTTACTAGGTTCACTTAAACATCCTTCAACGATTTTTATTGTACATTTCCCACACATTCCAATATTGCAAAAAGAACTAATCTTTATGTCTTCTTTTTTAGTCACTTTTAAGATCGTTGTCGGTACATTTGTTCTCAATTTCACTCTCTTACCTTTCATAACGCCTCCTTAGAGATATCAAAATCAATTGGAACTCAAGACTCTACTTGAGTTTTATTCAAAACTATTAGAAGCAAGCACCAAGAGCATGCTTTGGAAAATGAATGTGTATTATACCCGTTTCTTTTGTTTCTCTCTTAATGATAATCTTTTGTTCATTCTCTCCGACTACAATACCTGTAACAGGTAATGTACCTGGACCAGAAACATCATCTGGAACAAGGGAAACTTCTTTACCTACCATAGGACCTGATTTCATATCTTTTGATATAGATTTTGGTTTGCTATCTTTAGCAATTTTCAATGCATCTTTTCCTTTTATCTCTTTAGGCAATGGTTTTCTTCCACTTACCATACCCATATACCACCTCTTGATATTTGGTCTTCCCACAAACAAATCGTTCATATTCGCTTTTAAGCTATACCAAATTAGATGGTATAATACGAAATCAGCTTGTGTTGGTTTCTCATTTGATATTATATACTTACTGGTACTTAGCATTTCTTCACAAGTACTAAGAAACTTCTCTTTCTTTCGCTTTTCTTCTTCGACATCAGGCTTTGGCATATCAACACCTTTGAAACTGCCAACTCTACCAGCAACGAATCCATAAAAATCTTTTAAAGAATAATCTTTAAAGTAGGCTGATAACAATTGTTTTTGTGGAATTGAAACGAAAAAAGCTGTAAAACCTTTCTCTTCCAATTCAATCGTAAAATCTCTATAATCGCCTAAATTCTCTTTACTATACTCTGGAATTCCAGTCGATTCTGCTAATTGATCTGAAATGACACTCGAATCACAATAGATATCAGCGCCAATTTGTAATAAGGGAATTCTCCTACTATAACCCTCTACTAACTTTCTTTGAACTGTACGTTTGTTGGAGTGAACAGGTGCTTGTACATGCATCCATTCTTTTTTTGATAAGTCTAACATTAATCTTACTTTCTCAGAAAAAGGTGATCTTGGTGTGTGATGTAATATCATCGTATTTTTCATAATATACCTCCTATAAAACTATAAGTTTATTTCATTACTTTTTAATATTAACAGTTATTTTAAGAGTTAATTTTTTCCTCTCTTTCTTACTATTATGTGTACATTATAAAGCAATAATATGACCTGAATATGACCTCAAATCGACCTGAATGTGACCACACAAGAAAAGAGGCTACTCCTCGTCTTCCATAGGAAGTTTTAGTCGTTAGGAAAGTTTCCTTAGCGCATATGCTAAACTGAGGACTTTCCTATAAGACAAGAAAGAAGCAGTTGCCTGCTCCATTAATTGCTTACTCAATTATGATAATTCGATAGTCATTGTAACACCTTTCCCTTCAACGCTATTACAATAAACTCTGCCTTCATGTAGTTTTATAATACGTGCAACAATTGATAATCCTAATCCATTCCCCTGATCTTTATGCGAAAGATCACATTGGTAAAACCGATCGAACATTCTTCGCATCTTGTTCTCTGGAATTGCCTGTCCTTCATTATGAATCTGAATCATAATATGTCTATTTTCATCAGATATCTCAATATCTTTCAATATTAAAGAAATGGTACTATTCTCAGGCGAGTATTTAATCGCATTCTCTATAAGATTAATCCATACTTGCATCATCATGCTTGCATCACATTGATACTCGATTTTCTTCAGATCAAAATTTAGATTTCTATCACATTCCTTATAGCTCTCTAAAGTTAAAATCGCAGCTTTTCTAATTTGTTCATCCAAACGTACTATGTCTTTTTTTTCTACAATCTGTTGACTATCCAGTTTTGAAAGCTTTAGCATACTATCGCATAAATTTGATATTCGCTCAGATGACTCATTTACCATGTGGATATAATCATTGTTTTCATTAGATTCAAGACCTTCATCTAACATCATTTCTGTTATACCAGTTATTGTTGATATTGGTGTTTTTATCTCATGTGATACATTGCTCATAAAATCCCTACTCATATACTCCATACTTTTCAACTCTTTGGTCATAATATTAAAGTTATTTACTAAAGTTGCTATTTCTGTATGAATTTCATGATGCGTAATCATCGGATTTTTAGATTCTATTTGTACATCAAAATCACCTGTCGCTACTTTTGTCACTGCTTGATCCAAAGCTACTATTGGCTTACTAATCCAATTTGACGACTTCCATAAAATAATACTACCAATTAGAATGGATAAGCCACAAATGAGTGTACCTGTTACAACAACAACTATTTGAGTAATTGGTCCTCTATAAAAAAAATTTAAAAACAACACCACTATTCCTAATGAAATAATACAAGCTAAACAAAGAATAAAAAATGTTACCAACATATATGTCTTTCGAAATGAAAGTTTAATAGGATCATTATGTTTTTTCATTCATTAGCTTCCTTTCTTAATCACACCTTTATACCCAAGTCCTCTAACTGTGACAATTTCAAACTCATCTAAATGTTCAAATTTTCTCCTTAGTTTCTTTATATGTGCATCTACACTTCTTTCATCTATATCAACATCCATACCCCATATCTCATCAAGCAAATCCAATCTTGTAAATATTTTATTTGGATTAACTAGTAGCTTATATAACAAGTAAAATTCTTTCTTAGGCATTTCATGCTTTTCTCCATTAGAAGTAACTGTTAAAGCGTCATAATCAAGAATTAGGTTACCAATGACTAATTGCTTTTCATGAGCTATTTTAGCTCTACGTAGTAAAGCATTTACTCTTAATACCAATTCCTTTAGTTTTATTGGCTTAACTAGATAATCATCAGAACCTGCTCTAAATCCTTCTTCCATGTCAATCATTTCACCTTTTGCAGTCACCATTAAAATAGGTAAATCATAACCTGAATCTCTAAGAGCTTCCGTTAACGCAATGCCATCCATTTTAGGCATCATAATGTCTGTTATTAATAAATCAATATATACTTCATCCATAATCATTAAAGCTTCATCTCCATTATAAGCAGAAAAAACCTCAAAATTATTTTTCTTTAATTTGGTGGTAATCATTTTATTTAGCATTTTATCATCTTCTACAACAAGAATTTTAAACATTTATTCACCGCCTTTTCAGTCTTCTTATATCATTATATTACCTAATAAGAAACTCTTCAATTCAATTATATGATATACTTCTCGTTAGAACAACAAGCATTAGCAAAAAGAAACCTGAAACTTATAGTTCAGGTCTCCAAATGTTGGGGAGTTAATAGTAGTTTAATTATTTATCTTAACCGCATCCTCCAAAACAAGATTTTGGAAGCTCAATGGTAACGTTCTTTCCATTTACATTTTTTGCTTTTATCTGATAAGTTTCATTCGTCCCAACTTCATAGATGCTTTTGATACTATACTCATCTTTACTAAATTTTTTAATCTTGTTTTTTGTACCATTTTGAACACGAATCGTGTACATACTTTCATTTTCGTCCACTAAGTAGCCTACAGCTTCTGAATTTAGACTCTCTTTTTTTAATACTCTATATATTTTATTCATATGACCTCCTATTTTGCTTTTCTTTAACGTAAGTATTTTTTATTATTAGCAAGAAATCTCATCAAAGGCAATATCATCTTAAAAATGTACTTAGGCATTTTAGTTTTCTTACTATAACATGGCCTACCCTGCATTCTTTTAATCCAACTAATTACATTTGAATATGAAGAAAAATCATAACCAAGATGACTTAAAAACATTAAGTCAGGAAACCAAGCTATGTCAGCAACACTGATTATGTTGCCCATAATATAACTTTGTCCTTTTAACTGGTTCTCAAGCATCTGTAATTTTGCATTTATTATATTTAATGTTTCTTGTTTCTGTGTTTCAGTCATATGATGACCTCTTTCTACCAAAAACTTATATTTTTCATGGTTGTGCTTCTTATAGACTGGAAGCATATCTAATCTAGCTGGTCGCCCACTTCTCTTAGAGTACAAGTAACCAATTCCAGTTTCAATATGGGTTCTAGTAGCACTTTCAACCCATTCCCACATTTCTGCTTCATTTGAACTTGTTAAATTCGGACTAGGAAATACCTTTTCGAGATACTTCAGAATATTTTCGCTACCATATACTGAAACACCATCATGAATCAAAGTCGGAACACTTCCCTGTGGATTTATTTCCAAATACTCCTTTTCAAATTGTTCAAAACTTGCCAAATTTACAGTATGACTCTCCCAGCTTAATTTCTTCTCTTCTAATAACAACCTAACTCTCATAGCATTATTTGAAGCACCTAGATCAAATAAATGAATTCCTTTAATATTTTTCACTTTTTTTTCTTTTAGAATTTTGATTCCCATATTTGCTCCTTTCATCACCATTGTTGACAACCAATATTTTGTAACATTCAATTGCTTTACATATCTATTAATAATCGTATTAATTAACTTTACTAAGACCATTATAGACTATAAGTATGACCTGAATATGACCTGATAGATTTTTGTTTTATAAATACAACTTGTAAAATGAGTTACTTAGAAATAAGAACGAAACCTTGTAACTCATATGGAGTGCCACCTTTTTGACTTGTTACAGCTATCACTTTACTCATTTTTATATCTCCTTTCGATTTGATGACTTTTCTGCAAAACAAAAGAGATAGGTATCTGATTTTTTTAATCAAATCCTATCTCTTTTGCTCTCTCTCATAAAGTCCTCTGAATCAGAGGTATTGTACGTTGACATGTTCACCCCATATTTAATCTTTTGTATATATATTCATTGGTTTATTATCTATTTACAATTTTATTTGATAACCCTTAAGCTAGAATTTTTTAATCTACAGTATACATAATCATCACCTTCTTCTCTATAGGTTTCAAAATCCCCTATAATTTCGATTTCAACCGATTCATCTGGATATTCATCGGGATATGTATGATTTCCATCTTCCCATACAAATTCCATCCCCTGCGCACAACATGCAGTTGCATCCTCAATAATTACATAGTGGTAATACTTATCGGTAGGTTCATAGTATATTGCGTTATAAACCCCATTTATTTTAATTTTCTTACCAATATAAGTATCAGGTTCTTCCATAAGTTGGTATATTGTTGTATAAATCATATCACTACTCATTACAGTCAAATCCATATCTACTTCACCTGAAGTATTTATCTCCTCTTCAACTACCTCAACATTATTTATTTCTTCAACTTCTGTTTCACCTATTACATTATCTTGTTTGGTTTCACTATTGTTTTCATTTTCTGCTTCCTCTATCTGATTCCGTATTACTTTATCTACATTGTTCACTGAAGGCATTCTGCTTTCATTCTTAGAACATCCTGTTACAAATAGCAAAATTAATGCTATGCAACTCATAATTCTAACCAATCTGTTTGTTCCCATATTTTACCTCCTTATCAACTTATCCATAACACAACTCATAAAAAACATAACCATATCTGCAGCCACAATAGTGGAGCCCACCGGTGTTGAGTATAAAATAGAAATCAAAATTCCAAGTAAAGCACAACATACGGAAATGACTACAGAACAGATTACTACACTTTTAAAACTCTCAAAGATCCTCATTGCTGACAAGGATGGAAAAATAATAAGTGCCGATATGAGCAAAGCTCCTACCAGATTCATTCCAAGCACAATAATAACAGCAATAATCACAGCAATTAAAAAATTATATCTGTCAACTTTTACCCCTGTTGCTTTTGCAAAATTTTCATCAAAAGTAATAGCAAAAATTTTATTATAAAACAGACAGAATATCAAAATTACTACAATAGACAATGCGATACAAAGCCATACCTCGCCTTTGGTTAGAGTAAGTATGGATGTAGAACCAAACAATGTACTGCATACATCTCCTGAAATATTAGTGGAAGTTGAAAACAAATTAATTAATAAATAACCTATTGCCAACGCCCCAACTGACAGCATGGCAATTGCAGCATCACCCTTGATTTTTGCATTCTGTCCAGTTTTTAATAACAGTACTGCAGCAATAACCGTAACAGGCATAACTACGATTGTATCATTTGATACATTTAAAATTGCTGCTATTGCCATTGCCCCAAAAGCAACATGGGACAGGCCATCCCCTATAAAAGAATATCTTTTAAGAACCAATGTGACACCTAATAAAGAAGAGCAAAGAGCTATCAAAACTCCAACAATAAGTGCATACCATACAAACGGATATTCCAAATAGTACTGTAATTTCAAGATTATATCATTCATTATTCTCTTCTCCCATACTGAAGTGTATTCCATGCATCACTGGTTGGATACTCGTTTCTTTTTCCAAAAAACATCTGTTTTTGTCCAATATGTAAAATATGACTTGCATACTGCATTACCACCTGCATATCATGAGAAATCATGATTATAGTTACACCATCTTTATTTAATTCATTGATAAGCTGATAAAATTCTGCCGTCACTTTAGGATCTAAACCACTCACAGGTTCGTCTAATAAAAGCAGCTTAGTTGTAGCACACAATGCCCTTGCCAATAATACTCTTTGCTGCTGTCCTCCTGAAAGGTTACGAAAGCACTTTTTCCTTAACGACCATGCATCTAATTTTTTTAGATTTTCTTCTACATTTTGCTTTTCTGCTTTACTATAGAATGGACGCTTCCCACACTTTGATAGATTTCCTGATAATACGATTTCCCACACAGATGCTGGAAAATCCTTCTGTACAATGGTCTGTTGAGCAAGATATCCGATTTCGTAAAGCTTAAGTCCATCACCTGTGACAATTCTTCCCTTCATTGGTGGCATCAAATGTATTAGTGTCTTCATCAAGGTACTTTTTCCTGCGCCATTTTCTCAAACAATACACAAATAGTCGCCTTTATTTAATTCAAATTGAATTTGCTCTGTTACTGCAACACCTTCATAACCAAGTACCAAATCCTCGCAGGTGATGTAAGCCATTTTCATCCAACCTTTCTCTTTAATTCAATGCCTGTTTCAAGACTTCTAGATTTTCCTGCATAATGGATAAATAAGTAACGCCATTATCAATGGTTTTATTTGTTACCGACTGTAGAGAATTCATTACTAAAACATTCTGACTTTTATCCTGGGTATTTCCTATCACCGTTTTCGCAATCTTTTGGTTTGAATTTTCGATTACTAGTACAGAACTCAGTTCTAATTCATGTACTTTTTCTGCTAAAAAAGTAATTGTTTCAAAACTCGCCTCTGTTTCTGCACTACATCCTGAAAATGCTGCATAATAATTGAGATTATAATCATCTACCATATATCGAAATGGGAATCTATCACAAAATAACACCGTTTTCTTACTTGTGGCATCAACTGTACTTTGATATTCTTCATCTAATTCTCCCAGCTTCACAACATATGCTTCACTATTAGCTGCAAAAACCTCTTTATTTTTACTATCAACCTTTTCCAAAGCTTTTTCAACTGTCTCTACAAAAATCTGTGTATTTTTTAATGATAGCCACACATGTTCGTCATATTCTACTTCCTCATGCTTATGATCATCTTTATGTTCTTGCCCATCTTCATCTCCATGCTTTTCATCATGTTCATGCTCTTCTTCATGTTCATGTCCATGCTCCATTCCTTCTACAACTTCTTCCTCTTTAGCTGCTTCTCCTAACACTTCTAAAAGATTAATTACCTGCATGTCTTTATTGGTTGCTTCCGCTAAGGCATCTTCTACCCATCCATCCGATTCACCACCAACATAGATAAAGATATCACATGTGGCAATCTTAGCAATATCTTCTACTGTAGGCTGATAATTATGAAGATCTACGCCATTATCCAAAAGGAGTGTCAATTCATATTCGCTACTCTTCTCTCCAAGTATTTCTCTAACCCAGTCATATTGTGGAAAAATAGTACAAACAACACTCTTTTTACCCTGTGTATTATTTGCAGTATTTTCACAGCCTGGTAAAAGTCCAATACACATAGTAAGTGCCATAACAATAACTAATATTCTATTTTTTTTCATAATAAATACCTCCATAATCTATAAATAAGTACACAAAAGGACCAACTAATTCTGTTGGTGAAATTATTATACATTATAGATTTAATTCAGAAGTTCTACCTTTAAGGTAATTAGAGTTTTCTTTATACATATGAATAGTGGGAATGCTACGCAAAGGTGTGTGAACACACAAAGAGCTGCCAATATAATTGCCAGCTTAGGAATTATTATTAGATTAGTAATAGTCTTTATCGCTACTTCCAAACTCAAACAAATTGGACAATTTTCTCCAGTACAATCATGGTGTGCCTTTTCAATGATATAATCATGAGCAAAGAAAATAGTCAATAATATAACAACTATTACAACGATTGCAATTACTCTATTTTTCTTTTTCATTAGCACACCTCCTCATAGTGTTTATTCTTAATTTATTATTTATCGCTCCCTACACTCATCACATAAACCTGTTAAATTAGAACCTAAACATTCCAAATAGAATCCATGTTTGTCTACTAGATGTTTTTTGATATCCCTCATCAAATCGTAATCCAAGTGATTAACTTTTCCACATACTCTACAGTGGGTATGAAGGTGATTGTGACAACTTGCATCTGGCTCTACATACTGATATAAATAGCGTTCATTCTCTGTAGTCTTATATTTAAGCAATAAATTACAACTCGTTAGATTATTAAGATTACGATATATGGTTGTGAGGTTGACCTGTTGGCCACTAGCTTGTATGATATGACTTTTTCATCTCTCATCTATCTCCTAAATAAAAGTGCATATGATTTGCAATTATACTGGAGATCTCCTATATTGTCAATATATTTTGCAAATAGTTTGCATTTTTCATTATTTCTATTTAGTACCTCTCTTGATATGTTTTCAAAAATTTTAATGGACTTAATGTTGACCTATTAAATGCAACTCTTCAAGAAGGAAATCGTCCATCATCATCCTAGCACCAATTTTGAATCCTTCTATGAAGGTTCAAGAAATATAACTACCAAATTTCAATTTGTAGAGCAGTTACGGATGTCGATTCATAACTTGATCGCAAATATAATTTATCAAAATATTTCTTCTAATATATTGATTCATTAAAGAATATAATAAACTTTGTAGTTATTAATATTTACAGCATCCTACGAAATAATGCTCCTCCCATAAATGAAAAAGCTATCGAAAACACTGCCACAAAACTAAATCCATAATAGTGATTAAGTGTAAGCTGATTTACAATAATAAGTACAATAACAATTCCTGATATCCCCAATATTCATTACAACATAACCAATAACTAAAGAAAATATAAATAAAACAGGGACATCAATAATAGCACCCTCTCAAAAAAATTCTGACAGATAGCTGTCTATTAGTTAATCGAATTTCAAATGACGTTTAATAAATACATATCATTCTCCACATTCTTATATATTTATCAACTACCATTCTTTATAAGTAATAAGTTCACTTTTTTGTGGTTCTGTGCTTTCAAACCATGAGTCCTGTAGCTGTATTCCTTCTTCTGTATATTTAAATTTCATTATGTAACTATCGCTTATGGGTCCTGCACCAGACCAAATAACCAAGCGAATTACTAATTGTATTTCTCCATTGCTACCATATTTCAATCCATAATTAGGAATAATGACAGATGCTAATACTGATTCTTTTAGTAAATCACATTCCTTTTCTCTATATTGTAGATATTCTATATCTCTATCACGTAATATCCTATCTTTTATTTGTCCAAACATATCTATTTTTATATTGTTATTACTTAAATCAATTTCAGTTATTAGTAGGCTCTTGTCTTCATAATCCTGTGATGACCATATCTTCTCTATTTTATTATCAGTATACTCATAACAATATACATCCGCACTGCTTCCATATTTTTGTGTCCCTGTATATAGTAATGCTACTAATATTTTATTTCCTTTTACAATAAAATCATATTTATACTGATCGCTTAATACTTGTCCAAATATCTGTTCTCTATTAACGTTAGATTTAATAACTTGTTCATTGTCATTAACAGCAATTATCAATTCTTGATTAGCATTATTCATAATTAATGAAATGTCTTCGCTTATAGAATCATTGTTCATATCTTCACTAAACGTTTGTATTATCTCTTTATTAGGATAATCTGTTTGACTATCTTCATTAAAACTTCCTATTGCTCCTAATCCCCTGACAGCTAATAAACAGCTTATTAGTATTACTAAAACTAAATGCTTCATCGCTTCCCCCTCATAAATCCCCCAATTATCTAAATATAATATCCTGTTTATATAGATTATGTAGACTAGTATGTTTTTTTCTCCACAAGTAGGCATAATGATTTCTTTATTTGGTATTTCTATGTATCTTAGAATCATGTTAAAATGTTCTTAATCATCACCTTATATTAGCACATAATTTTATTATTTTAAACACTTAAAATGAACTCTGTAGCTAAAAGAAAAAGCTAATCAGTTAGCCTTTTCCTGTTCTTTTTCTTTACTTGTGGGGGTTCAATCATAAGAATACACAAAGTAATTATACCACGGTAAATCATTTGACAATAAAGTCCAATACAGGACCTTTATTATCTAAAGTCTTTCCTTGCCATCGCTTTGCGGCACGAAGTCGAAATAAAGAAATCCTTCGGGTATAGGGGTATCTGCCCGCATAAACCGTCCCCAAACACCATGCCATGGACCAACATCTACGCCTAACCCGTAATGGTGCATAAATATACCTCATAGACTTTTGGTCCAGAAGCAAACACCTCATTCATTTAGCTTTATACATAGTAAATTTCTACTGCTCCTAAACTCATATTTCCAACTAAGGTTATAATCTTGTCAGGGTCCTCTTGAGGCTCATTTTTATACTCAACTGCCCCCATAGCCACCCGCAAATTATCCCTAACGGTCCAATCCTTAGGAATATACAGTTCCACTCCAGAGAAGGAGGCATCAATTTTAATAATTCCTTTGCCTTTAAGCAAAGAAGCATTGTCAAAATACACTTCCATCCCTCCAAATCTGCATTTCAAATCAGCCTGCTCAAACTTTTCCGTAGTGATATATTTGGCTCCTCCGCCAAGGAGAACCTTAAACTTGACATGTCCTTCATCCTCAATATCCAATTGGTCAATTTCTTCAACTTTCTGACTATGAAAAATTTTACTAAATATCATGGTGACGCCCATGGCACCTAAAATTATTGTCAGAATGACTCTAAAAATATTCTTGCTCTTACTCATATCCATTCCTCTTTTCCAGTAGTTTTGTTCTTAATTTCTTGTAATACTTTCTCGAAACATATGTTTTTTTATGTGTATTGAGAAATTCAATTTTACTTGCAGATGTTACATTTCGCAAGATTGAATAGACTTTATCACTATTCAATATGGTAGATTTTGATACTCTAATAAACTCATCTGGTAGAATTTTTTCTAGCTCGTAAAGCTTAAATTTCACATAATATATTTCAGTTACAGTATGCGCAGTCACCCTATGTGTATTTGTCTCAAAAAACAGTATATCACTTGGTGATATATAATATTCCTGTTCATTCTTATAAAAGATAATCTGGGTTTTGGGCGATGTCACTTGGGATAGACGAGACTTCAATTTAATTATTTCATCGTTGACCTTACTACACCTGATAATGACTTCAGCTTCATCCGTTTTATTATCCACTTCAATTCTTATTTCCATCAGATTCTCACTCCACAACTCTTTATATTCTATTATATCATATAACCGGTATTGGATTATCTAGCCACTTATTTAGAGGTCTTATGTTCATACGTGTACTTAGATATGATGAAGCAAGAGCCCAGTAATGCAAAAATACTACCTTTTTCAACTTTCAGATCTATACCTTTCAGTACTTAACCTCATTAAAGGATTTTGATAAATTCCATATCTCGATCATCACATTTCCATTCATCTTTCAACCTCTTCCTAACAACTGTATAACTATGGCTTAATTCACCATAACTTGTTATAAAATTCATTCACTACTTCATGCTTCATTATAAATAACATCATTTCGGTATGTAAATGCAATCTAGACAAGAGGTCAATTATTGCTATTAAGAGGTATTCGTAGGTGTTTTTTTTCTCCTTAGAGGGGCTTGTTATCATCATAAGTAAACTTATCAATTTTATTTATATAGAATACTTGACAATGTATACCAGATATCCTATAGTAGTATACATGAGACGATTAGATGATAAAATAAAATTAAAAATTAAAAAAGTTGCTAAAGAATATATATTTACGTATGGTATACGCGGCTGGAATATGAATGAATTTGCCTGTGAGGCAGGCATAACTAAAAGAACCCTCTACAAATATGTAAAATCTAAAGAAGCATTAGTAGAGAGTACATTAATCAACTACGTCAGTGATATACAATCCACATTAGTTAGTGAACTAAAAGAAACTGCTGACTTCCACTCAGGCATTATGTATATTATTGAAGTATATCCTTCTATGATAGTTAAGATGAACTCCAGAGTGATTAATGATATATTTTTACATTACCCAGCCATAGAAGAATCTGTAATTAATAAGCGCAAGTACTTCACAAAAGAACTAACCAAATATATACAAGATGCTCAACAAAACAACTTTATAACCCAAAATTATGACAGCCAAGAAATTTTTGAAGTAATACAATCGTTGATCATTTATTATTCGAAATACCAGCCTGATCTTTTAGAAGAAAAGCTTAAAACTAGCATTTCCATGTTGATTTATGGAATTATTCAAAGGTAGACTAGGAGGCTATGTTATGAAACTCTTTTATACTCCTTTGCATTCATTTGTAAAATATATCCAAATACAAATTACTAAAGGTCTTAAACCTGAATCTCAAAATATCGGTAAAAAATTCGAAGTATTTGATAATGCCAAATATACTGTCTTTAAAGAGATTTATTTGCTAACCCCCTCTAAGACACGAAAAGAAGGCAACGCAATTTTTCAAGTTATCTTCCATTCACCAAAAGAAAAAATGGATGACATTATCAAAAGAACTACTTATACCATTCCTTTTTTCATTGGATTACCTGGATTCTGTAACAAACAATTTATGGTCAATACTGTAAATCATACATTTGCAGGAAATTATGAATGGGAGACAGTTGAACTTGCCCAAAAATATGCTAACTCATATGCCGTTGCATTTATGTCAAGGCGTTCTAAACCTTTCCCCCTTCAATATAGGATTATAAATAAAACCAATAACACAATTGTTGAAGAAAGAGAGGTCTGACTCTATGTCGTATGTAATTTTCTACTTTTCTGGAACAGGCAATACTGAACTGATAGCAACAGAAATAGCTACACGTCTTGAGAAAGCACAACAACCTGTAGAATTAGTATCTATTGAAGATAGCAAACAGCTAGAGCAAATAAATTTTAAACATAAAATTATAGGTTTCGGATATCCAATATATAAGTTCAGTTATCCTGATATATTGGATAAAATTTTACCAAAAATAAACCAATTTGCCGACAAAAACTACTACTTCCAGTTTTCCACATATGCTCGATTTGAGGCAAATGCCTTTAGCGACTTCGCAAATCAACTAGATCCCAATAACTTTAAATTAATAGCTCAAAAAAGCTTTAAGTCCCCATCATGTGGAATTTCAGCACGAAAGCCTATAGACGACTATGATTACAAATCTGTGATGTTCTTTGAAAATGATATCAAATTAAAATTAGATGAGTTTGTTAGTTGTATTTTAAAAAAAGACAAAATGAATATCCAACTAAAACACGGTTCACCATTACATAATATAACGAAAAGGATTGTAAACGACATAGAAATTACCAAGTATCCAAAACTAACAATCAATCAAGAAAAATGTTTCTCATGCAATTTATGTGTAAAACAATGCCCTGATCTCAATTTAGCTAATGCAACAACACATATTAAGGTCATTGATGATGTAGGATGTCTACATTGCCTAAGATGCATGAACCACTGCCCTGCAAATGCAATTACTTTCGGGCAATTAACCGAAGGTTGTAATCAATACACATTAAAAACACGAAATCAATTATACAAAAAAGCTTTCGACGGATATCAAGAGCCATATTGGGACATCTTCCCTAAGATAATTAGAAAATGGAAGTTTCATACAATGAGATATTGGATTACACATAAATACCGTAAAATCAATTAGAATATCAGACTGCATAAATTGCAATATCTATAGCTGTTGAACACTGCAAATATTATAATTTTATTTCCTTACCAGTCTCAAAACACCTTCCACATGTGTTGGGTGCTGAATAGGAAAACCTTATATATTCTAGATCATGTGTTACCTTTACCACCTTTACAAAAGGTAAAATTATATAGTGATTCATAGAAAAATAGCCGAAGTCAATTGATCTATGCTTCAGATTTAGTCTTATAGCTGCATGCTATTTGATATTTCTTCTAACTTAGATTTTGATTTTTCATCTAAAGTTGGTTTTATAAACTGCAACTGCTCTGCAATATCCCTTCTAAATTTTGCAAGAGCCTCATCATTTAAGTTCGAAATATCAGTAGTATATCCAATCAATAATTCTTTGAAATGCTCTTTATTTCTAAACTCACTGCAAAAATTACCATACAATTTATCAATATATTCATCTGGGTACATAAGTCTTTTCTTTATAAGCTCTTTTGCTTGGTTTTCATGATAACTATATAGTGATTCAAGTTGAAAAATTTCTAAATATCTATCAATTTTATTACTATCTACTTTTTTAGAAGTATTAATCGTACCACCATTGCAAATATCAGCTTCAAATTTAAAATACTTATGAAATCCTTCTTCATACGGGTTAACATCATCAATTTCAAACTCCTTAGTTCCCTTCAATGATGAATTACAAAACTTACAACATGGCACTAAATTATATATAGACATTGAAAAATAGGGATATTTGGACTTTGGAAAAAAATGATCTAAATCTGGTCTCAACTTATGTGTTTCTCCATTTGTTTCGTCATTTTTCTCATTTATGTGTTGATATATCGGCGTAATATATTGGCGATTACAATAAGGACATACTCTCACACCGCTCATAAATACAAATGTATAAGGTGTCCACTTTGTAGCCAACGAGTTTTTAACTTCTGATAAGTTTTTAGAAGTAGTCATCTCATTAGAAACAAAAGAATTCCTATCACAAAACGTTTTATATCCAAAGATATTCAAAATATAATTCGAATATTTTAACTTTACTATTTTGCCTACTTTGTTGTCTACTTTATACTTCACATAATAATTCTCTTCAATCATTTTTATAAATTGTCCATGATTATCTTTCAAGTCCTTTAATATGCCTCTTAAAGTTTTAGGTTTTCCAGTTGTAATATCCTTCAAATTTTCTAGTAATGTCTTAATACCATTTTCGTGAATGTCTTTTATTAGTTCATTACCTATTTCTTTAACACTCAGATATTCTGCATCATTCTTTTTTTCAAAATTCACTTCTGTTTTCGTGGGCTTCAACCCATTTGCTATTTCATCCTTACAATATGCCCAATGTTTCTTTATTATCTCTTCAGACAAGAATAATTGCTCCATATAAATCCCTCCCCTATATAGAATTATTAATAATAGCATCAATGAATTTTTTACGATCGCTTGCAGAAAGTGCCTTGTATTTCTCAGAGATTTTTTTCAAATCATCTGATAAATTTTTATTTTTAACTTTTTCAAGCTTTTCTTTTAACATTCTTCGCAAAACATCTTCCCCAACTAAATTAACTATATTCTCAGCATTTTCTAGTGACATACTAGAATCATTTCTTTTTTCTTGTAGTTTATTCTCTAAAAACTCATTAACATGATTAATCTGTTCTGATGCAAACTCCCCCTGTACCCCCATTAATGAGTTGCTATCTCCTGCTTCTAAGAAAAATGAATCATTATATAAATTATAGATATTAGCTCCAAATGTTTCTTTGTGATTCTTCCTATCATCAACAATCATTCGGTCTTCAGCTTTCTTCAAAAACAAAATATTTGATTTTGGTATATCTGATAGCGTAATTGGTGAATGGGTCGAAAAAATGATTTGAAGTCTATTTTTTTTGAAGTATTTATTAATAAAGTTAACCAGCTCATTTATAATTCTACGTTGCCATTCTGGATGCATGTATAAATCTATTTCATCAATTAAGAGCAATACATTCTGACTTAACCCTTTTTGTAAATCTCGTTTAAATTTATTATGATTTAAAAGCAAGCTCAATCTAGTTATAATATTTAAATATGCTCTTTCTCCAGACGACAATATTTGTGTTCCTAATTTGATATACTTAGCTACAAATGTATTCTTCTCTTTTTCAGTCAAAATGAAATTTGATAGTTTAGAACCATAATTATTTATTCTAATCTTATTACTATTTAGCACATTCTCTTTTTTTGCTTCTGATTTTGATTCAAGGTTGTTTATTGTAGCCTCAAAATCCATAATTTCTCCATATGATTTTTCATAATATTGATATTCGTTAGTTTCTTTTCCAAAATAGTTTTTTATTAGCTCGAATACATCTTTTTTGTTATTAAAATTCAATTTATTAATTTTATCTTTGTCTGACCATTTCAAGAATTCAATTTCCATAAGAAAGTTCTTTTTAATTGTATTGATGATTGTTGGAGGCGTACTATTAGTTCTTTTCCTCCAATTATTAATGATACCTTCCAAATAATCACTGCTATACCTATCACTTTTTTGATCTTTTGGTAAATTTGAATTTTTCCATACATTACTACCATAAACACTGCTAAGAAGGTTATCGAGCCGCCTTACCTCAACATCAATTTGGATTGGAATTTTAGTTATTATATCATTATGAGCATTATTAGTTCTGTGAAAAGAATCATATGCCATTAAATCTATTAAATTTTGAAAATCATTTAAATAATAAGTACATATGCTCTGCAATTGATTAAATAACTCTAACTCAGAACTAGCAATCTTGTTATATAACTCTGTATTATAACTTCTACCTATCTCATTATCTACTCCACTTGATGTTAAGTTAAGTTTATCCTCCTCAATCCAACCTTTACCATGGGGAAATACACTATAGTCATTTGACAAATATATTATACTCAAGTTCTCTTGATCGTTTAACTCTATATTATCATTAATACATTTATCCTCCCAGTGCAGTTCTTCATTGCTAACTATTATTAATGTATTATCATCATTTGGAACATTATAAAAATAACAAAAACCTGAATTGGTAGCTATTTTCTCGATTACATTATTATTTGTCCTTTTTATTCTTTGTTTAAAGACTTGAATGAACTTGAAGTTTGATTGATTTTCATTAATTATATCAAATGCATTATTTACAAATAAAAACTTGAATAATGTTGTCTTACCAACGCCGTTTTTACCCACAATAGCACTAATATTTTGTATGCCATGGTCTTTTTCTTTTTTGAACGTGTTTACATATTTATCATTTTTTTCTATCGCCAACACATATCTGTTATTGTTACTTACAAGGCTTATTTTGTATTCATCAGTAAATAAAAAGTCGCTATCCTTAATGAAATCATTACCATCATTAAATATGTATGTATAAATTAGTTCCATTCTCTTTCTCCTATTCTAAATTAATATCTTATCTCCTATTAATCATACTCTTTCTGGTCATATATTACAATTCCTTCTATTATCATATTTCATGAAAATAATTTTAAGCACTAAAACAACTCAATTCAATATGATCTATGGTGATGCCATTATCTTTTAGAAAAAAAAACGTGAGCCCTGATGACGATGTCATCAAAACCCACGTACTACGTGTAGATATGTTCCTTTTTGTCTAAATTGACGCTGCTATTATAATTTCTAGTTCATCAAGGGGTATTTTTTGCTTAAATTGACCTTCTTTTGTGTCAAACTTAAAACCATCCATAACCCTTGGAAACACTATGATTCAGGCTAGTTCTTTCTTTGTATTCCTATTACGCACTCCACGTGCACCGTATGCGGAAACATATCCACTGGCTGCACTCTCTTCACTTCATATCCACCTTCACAAAGAATCTTCACATCTCTTGCCATAGTCCCAGGATCACAAGACACATACACCACACGATCAGGTTTCATCTCAATAATAGTATCCAATAACTCCTTATCGCAACCTTTTCTTGGTGGATCTACCACGATAACATCCGCCTTTACCCCTTCTTGCAATTGCTCCGTAATTACACGCTCTGCTTTTCCCACATAGAATTCTGCATTGGCAATATCATTAAGCTTAGCATTCTCCTTCGCATCGTCTATGGCTTCTGGCACAATCTCCACTCCTAGCACCTTCTTACAATGCTTTGCTAAGAATAAGGATATAGTTCCAATACCACAGTAAGCATCCCATACAATTTCTTCTCCAGTTAATCCCGCATACTCTAGAACCTTATTATAGAGTTTCTGTGTTTGTATCGGATTCACTTGATAAAAGGATAATGGTGAGATACGAAAGGCAATATCGCCGATATAATCCGTTATGGTTTCCTTACCCCATAACATCTTAATTTTACTTCCCATAATCACATTGGTTTTATCTTTATTAATACTTACATAGATACCTGTTATATTTTCAATCTGCTGTAGACTTGCAACAAGTTCTTCTCCATGTGGTAATTTATTGCCATTAATGACGATTCCTACCATAATTTCTTTGGTATGATGGCTAGTCCTTGTGACGATATGCCGAACAAGACCTTTATGACTGCGTTCATTATAGGGTTTTATATGGAAAGTACTCATATGTTTCTTAACCGTTTCTATAATGGCTTCATTCACAGGCTGTTGGATGTAGCATGTATCTGTTGTAATAATCTGATGACTACGCATTGCATAGAAACCAATATCAATACCTCCATCCCTAGCTTCACCAACAGGAAATTGTACTTTATTACGGTAATGATAAGGTTCATCCATGCCAATGGTTTCGTCCACTACGACATCTTTTACGCCGCCTATACGTTCTAACATGTCTACAACTTTTTTTCTTTTATAATCTAATTGGGAACTGTAAGATAAGTGTTGTATCTGACATCCTCCACAATGTTTTGCAATAGGACATATAGGTTCTGTTCGATGCTTTGACGGTTCGATTATCTCTATAAGCTTACCATACCCATAATTCTTCTTGGTTTTGATGACTTTTACGTTCACCTTTTCACCAGGCAAGCCACTATCGATAAATAGGGTATAGCCATTTATCTTGCCGATACCCTCTCCATTAATACCAAGGTCATCAATCGTCATGTGATAATATTCATTTTTTACAACAGGTAGATCTTGCTTGTTTTTATTCATATTTTGCCATCCTTCTTTTTATCTATCAACTTTCTTTTACACCATTACCCAACTTATTATGGTCACTATACCCATAAAATGACTAATGGTTTATATCTTCTAAGTATTTATGATACATGGAAATGGGACCCACTCTTCTTTTAGAATGGCGTATTGATATTCATCCCACCATATAGGTTGTCCTTTTTCATCTTTTATAAACGAGACACGTTTCAGGCTACAACCTTCCCTCCGCATGGATAATCGTTCTAATAATTTCCATGAAGGTGTATTGTCAGGATTACATTTTGCAAATACCCGATGTACCATAAGTTCATCAAAACCGTATTGAATGACAGCTTTGCAGGCTTCTGTAGCATACCCATTGCCATAGAATATAGGATTAAAAATATAACCAATGCTCCATTCCATGAAGTCCTTAGGCTGTACTTGGCCAAAATACACATGTCCAATCATCTTGCCTGTCTCTTTTAACTCAACAGCCCACATGGTATTGCCCTCTGAAAAATACTTGGTATCTTCTTGACATGATGAATCCGACGAATCCCATTCTCGCTCATATTTCATAACTGATTGTTGGGATATATATTCTTGAAGATCCTTCCAATCTTCTGACTTGAATGTTCTTACTCTTAGTCTTTTTGTTTCAATTTGCATCGATATCCATCTCCTCATCTTATCGTATCTTGCAGAAAACCCCTAACAAAGTTTATTTCAGTTAGGGGTCATATAACGCATCTATTATGTGGTAATCCTAACACAGATCTTATGTCTTCAGCTATCTATTACCTCATATCAAAGTGTTTATTTTATCCTTCTAGAATCTAGTCCTTCTCACATTAGAATCAAAAATCCTCTGGAAACCTAACCAGTTGCCTTCTACCTCGCTACCTTCTAGTAGGTCTGTGAACGTACGAAGTTTTGCATCACAATTATCTGCGAAATGAAGTGCAAGAGCTTCTATGGTCTGTGGTTTCTTAGGTGAGCCATATTCCAATTCACCGTGATGGGCGATGATACAATGCTTCACCATATTTCCTAGCTCATCTGGGAATCCTACAATCTGTCTTATTTTATCACTGATCCATTCAAGTGTAATGACAATATGGCCTAGGAGTTGCCCTGGATCTGTGTATTCAATAATTGGGAAAGCGGATAACTCATTCATCTTACCAACATCGTGAAAGAGTGCTGCTGTATAGAGAATGTCTTTATTAATCATCTTATATTGTTTAGCAAAGAATTCACACATATTAAGTACGCATAAGGTATGCTCCAGTAAGCCACCTAGATAACTATGGTGCATCGTTTTAGCTGCTGTATGGCTCTTAAATATGTTAATAAACTCTCTATCTTCAACAAAGAATTTTTTCACTAATTCACTTAAATATTTATTCTCTATAGCATGGACATATGTGAGTAATTCTTCATACATCTCACCAATATCACGACTAGATATAGGAATATATTCTTTTGGATCATATTCACCTTCACTACTCTTACGTAATCTTCTAATATTCAACTGAATAGAATTCTGGAATGTAATCACGAGAGCATCAATCTTAATATATTCATGTTCGTTAAAATCATTAATACCATCATTCAAATCCCATATCTTAGCGTCTACCACGCCAGTTTTATCTTGTAACTTTAATGAATAATACGTTTTTCCGGCTCTTGTTTTTAATACTTGCTTATTCACACACAGGTAATGGTCCTGAACCTGTTCGCCTTCTCTCAGGTCTGCTATGTAACGCATATAAAACTCCTTTCAATACCAAACAACAATTCATAGCTATTTCATCATATATATGTCGGATTAAACCTTTTAATGGTATAATCTGTCCTCAACATATTTTCCTTAATTTTATAAGTTGAATAGCCTTTAATAATTACAGGGTTCATGTAATTATTCATTTAACATGTCTATATAATTTTTTTAAATCCAAGATACTGTATTTCTTTTACATTATACCCTATTTCACGCAAAAAAAAAGAAAACCTTGTACCC
>JMSU01000170.1_pt1 | contig 25590 bp, 21 predicted proteins | sample 179011 | NCBI WGS metagenome assembly JMSU01 (sample SAMN02769580, study PRJNA246767) | bioreactor metagenome | isolation source: Culture-1 Bioreactor ArsB derived from microbial biomass from the upper 2 cm... | place: Germany: Bremen | collected day 87 after inoculation
ATTGCACTACATATGGTCAATCTTCAAATTTCATAAAAAAGACTGATCAAAACTGTATATTTTCACTAAGAACAACAGTAGATTTTTTTTAAGATCAAACTTTATTTAAAAATCACATTAAGAAAGTTTTATACATATCTATTGGAGTGCACATGTGCACTCCAATAGATATGTACGACAAAAAAATATTCTTTTTTGTTATTTCTGCATTCCTTTATACCCTACCTATAACCAATGATCCTTCTCCATCTGTAATTCCCATTTACAGTACCAACACCACACTCATGTATAATGTCTTTTTCAAAATCTCTTAACACCCAAGAAATACCAACTCGGGCCTGTAAAATCGCTAAATGAAAATGGGTAATTTCTACTGCCACAAAAAACTATAATATAGCAGTAAAAATTACAAAAATTGTAAGCTTCCCTTTTAAATTCAAGAATAGAAACCCAATAAATGGAAAACCACAAGACGAGGGTAGTACCAGCGAAGCTGTTACCAGGGGCAAAGTAGATATGGGATGAATAGAAATAAGTTTGAACCAAATATATAGGTCCATGGCTTTAAAAGGCTTAGTGCTTTATGTAAGCCATGGACACTATATTTTAAATTACTCTACGTGCTAGTTGGCTAACATATCTAAAGCTAACCTTTCTTCCATATTCAAATCAAATTTTCCATACAGATTTATATGTGAATAAATGAGTGTCGGTAATGCTCTAAAATCTTCCTTTTCCATAATGTTGTACCATTTCTTTTGCGAAGCTCTTCTTCCTTGACGGAGCTTTGCTCCCGGTGAAGGGATGTAGTGCACTTGACTAACGCTAGATATATTGTTAGGTGTATAATAAGTTTTTATCTATATTTAAAAGTTAAACCAATAGCATTTATATTGATCTATTTTTTCAAATCCTAATTTTTCTGCTAACCTTTTAGAACCAATATTATCTTTACTACAATCCCAATAAGGTATGATGCCTTGTCTATAACAGTCTTCTATATATTTACTGGCTAATACATAAGCATATCCTCTTCTTTTATATTCTTCTAATGTTTCTATTCCTATTGTTTGAGTATCCCCTGCTTTAAATCCCGAATAACAGATACTTGCTATTTTGTTGTCTTCTACAGCGAAATAGCATATTCCGTTATCAAGGAAATTATCAATCGTGCCCCAAAACAATTTCAGTTCATTTATAACAAAATCGAGATTACTAATCTTTGTTTCAAATATTCCTTTATCTACTTTCCTTATGTCAAAACTATTAATTAAATCTGCCTCATATGTAAATTTACTTTTATTCAATTCATATACTAATTGATATCCATATTTAACGCCTCTTACTTTAAACAATTCCTCAATCTTTCGCTCCCATTTAATATTAACACCAGATATCTCAAACCAATTTATTTCTTTATCTATTAGTTCATTAATTATCTTATCTTGGATATAATCATTTATATATTTTAAAAAGTTATCATTATTATAGTCACCTAAAAAGTAAAAACCCTGCATCCCTTGATTCCATACTAAAGCCGATCTAGGTTTATCTTTGTCATCAACATATACTTTTCCTGGATTATTAGTTTCTATAATAGCACGTACTTCTGGAAAGTTTTTCACATCTTCTAATAAATAACTTGCTTTAAAATAATCACAATAATCTATCTCATATATCATTACAAGTCCTCCTTTGTCTATACTTTTAAAGACCCTAAAAATTTGTATAAAATAAGTTGATTAATTTCACCTAACTAGTGCATTTACGAACCAAAGTTCACAAATATCTACGCATTTCAAGTAACTTTTTCATATTAAATCCCATGCATAACCATCAATTAGAAGACTCTACATGATTTATTTTACCAAAAACGTAACATAACGTCTATAATGGCATTTTGTTTCTGGTAATAATTCTGGAACTTGAATTTTCTTGAGAGTAATATAATTAATGCTATAAGTATCACCAGCCCCAAAAACGACCGTTTTTGGGGCTACCAGTACATAAAAAACAAAGTAGACTTCATATATTAAAATCTACTTTGCTCCTGGTTACAGTTATCTTAACTATATAATACAAAATCTTATCTTTTCAACATGTTCACTTTATTTATATATATACAACGTGACCTATGGTTTTATATTATCATAATAATTTAAGTTGTACTAAAAATAGAATTTCTTTCCTGTTCAATGTTATATTAGTCGGTAAAATATTACCAAAATATGATATAATATGAAATAATGTTTAATCTGCTTAGATCTTTGCGAACCAGGTTCGTAAATACCATAGTTATAGGAAATAGTGGTACCAGGGTTATTCTTTGAAGTTTGTTTAATAAAAAAACATAAGAAAATACGCAATAGAAAGATAATACTTATCGGTTTAAGGAGGAGAAATAATGCAATGTAATGTAAAAGGTATATCTATAAATTATGAAATAAAAGGTGAGGGAAAGCCAATTATTATTATACATGGCTATTCGCTAGATCACAGATTAATGACTGGATGTATGGAGCCTATATTTAGTACCAAAGACGGTTATAAAAGAATATATATTGACTTACCAGGTATGGGAAAATCAGAAAGTGCAAAATGGATTACTAATTCAGATATTATGCTTGATATTGTAATTGATTTTATTGAAACAATCATTCCAAATGAAAACTTTCTAATTGTAGGTGAGTCATATGGAGGATATTTATCAAGGGGAGTAATCTACAAAATGCAAGATAGAGTAGATGGTGTTTTATTAGTTTGTCCTGTTATAATAGCAGATAATAAAAAACGAAATGTTCCTGAACATGTTGTTTTAGTAAAAGATAATAAGTTATTATCTGAGCTGACACCAGAGGATGCTGAAGAGGATGCTGAAATTATTAATTCCATGTTAGTGGTACAAAGTGAAAAAATCTATAGAAGATGTATAAATGAAATAATGCCTGGTTTTGAAGTTGCAGATGATAGATTCTTACAAAGACTACAAGAAAATGGCTATGGATTTTCATTTAATGTAGATAAGGTGAATAAAAAATTTGATAAGCCTGCTCTTATTATATTGGGAAGACAAGATTCTGGTGTTGGATATAAAGATGCATGGAGCATTCTAGATAATTTTCCAAGAGCAACTTTTGCTGTACTGGATAGAGCAGGACATAATTTACAGATTGAACAGGAAAAACTATTTAATTCACTAACTAATGAATGGCTTATAAGGGTAGAAGAATCATAATATTTTTATTATGTACAGGATTATTGGGATAAAAACTGTCACTACTTCCTATAACAAAATGTTTGCGCAAGGGTGCTAGGGGAACGTTTTTGGGGTCGAGCCAGTCGGCACCACATTCCTTCACTGGGTGCGGAGCACCGCCTTCGAAGTTAGGTTCTGAGGGTCCAGTTTAGGAACATCGCAAACACGAGACGTTAAGAATAACAGACTTTAAGGGCAGTAGAAAATCTATCTCTACTATTCTTGAATTTTAAGCTAAAGTAGCAAAAAAATCAGTTTAAAATCCCTCGTATATTTTAACCCTTAGACTTTGCGCTTCTTGCTTTAAACGCTTATTCTCCATCTCTAATTTCCTGATTTTTTCTCGTATGGCTGCAATTAAAACATCTTTACTTGCATCGGTCATCTCAAGTTTAGCTTGTTTAGGAGAAGGAAGACCTTCTTGCTGTTTACGAAGAGTTTCAATACGATTCCTGATGTTTTGATTATTGTATAAATAAGCCTTTGAAACGCTAGCTTCCGTTGAAACACTATTAAAAGTGATAGTAACATACTATCACTTCTCTCTACGTATATAAATCAACATATTAATAGATTTGGTAGGTATAGTTTAGACAAGGAGAGATCCGCTCCAAAGCTAGATTTTAATATTAGTTTGTTTTAGATGAATTGATAAAGTAAGTTTATTTAGGCCACTTTACAAAAATTGTAAAGTGGCCCTATTTTACACGAATAGTTGCTTACCCCTACTCATGTAAAATCCCCATTTAAATTAAATATCATCTATTAAAATATAGATTCATGCTATAAAGATATGAAATATTCCTTTACATTATACCATATTTGGGTATAGTTATACTTGATAGTATCTTCTATATTAAGACATCTACCAACGGGTGAAATATAGACTTTCTTATCGCCCTCAGCCATCTTATACCTTTAAACCTTAGCTAAATAATGATCGATATTGTAATAAAATTTGACTAAAGACTTAAGGGCTTTAAGCCCTTAAGTCTTTAGTCAGGTTATTTCGCGAAAAGAAGTCTGACCCAAATAAAGGGGTTCGATGTTCCTAAGCTTTTATTTATACTGTGCTCCGTAAGAACCAGGTGCGAACGTATCTGTATCCCATGGGTTGTAACTCGGTGTACTCCAAGGTTCAGTTTGGGTTTCATTCATTTCTACAGTTGCCATTGCCTCTGGAGTAAGAATACCTTTCGTATGATTTACACCATCAAAACCTATGTAACTTTCTGGAGTCGCAAGCCAGTTTACAATGTTTATACTAAGGGTTGCTGCATTGCCAGTATCTGTCCATCCAGGATAGGTGGTCTTTTTTCCTCCATCTTCTCTATTGTACTTTGGTGTCGCATCTTCTATTGGTGATGAGTCTCCGATAAATGCAGCCTTACCTAAGCTTGGCTTTGAAATTGCAACAAAAGCTCCTTCTTTTTCACCTCCAAAATATATCCCACTATCAGGAGCATGGGTCCATTTAACTGGAGCATCTGTTTCAGCCAAATAGACTATACCCTTTGCTTTATCTGGGTCTGTTATAGCTAGTGTACCTCCTGCTGCCATTAGAATCGCTTCTACCCCTTGAGTAATTCCTTCACTTTCTGAAGCACTTTTTATTCCCGATACACCACTTTTACAATCTAATCCATTAAACCTAAAACGAATTCCAAATGTTCCTGAAAGCCATCCTTTGTTAGCATCTTGAGGGTTTCTCATATCTCCATATTCTCCACCCATATTATAGCTTGAACTTGTAGATCTATTATAACCATTAAAAACTTCTGTGGAGTCCCAAGTGTTTTTATTTCTATCAGCATTATAGTGATCTGATATAAAGTAAATTCCTTTTCCTGAGTCAACAAATTGTTTTAAAGCAGCATACTCTGATAATTTTAAGGGTCTATTTGATTCAGCCACGATAAACACATCTGCATTTTTAATAGCATCATAAGTAATCATTGCTTCATTTATACCTACATTTTCTTGTTGCCTGTCGTCGTAATAACGTATAACACCGTCGCCGTTCTTATCAATACCTCTATATTCTTTTACTGTATAACCTTCATTAACTAATGCATCTGCAAAGTCTGAGAAGCCACCATCAATTACCCAGTCAGCATTCCCTGTGGTTTCACCATGGGAATTATTAAATAGGACTAACTTTCCATTATCCTTTTCTGAGGATGGTTTCTTTTCAGGAACTATGTTATTCCACTGATAGGATTCAGTCCCACTATCTGTAACAAATTCAATATTAGAAACAGATTCAATAGATTCTTCACCAGAGTATGTGTCTCTTTTGCCAGTTACTTTTATTTTTTTCCTAGAGAACCTGAATTGTTTACAGGGCTAAATTTTTCTCTCATACTTACTTCAAGTTTGACAATCAAGTATTCTGAGGCTGATGCATCATTAGTATCAGCAATTTTTATTGCATACTGTTCATTAAATTTTGCTACTATATATCCTTCTGCTGTTACGACTATTCCCTTGGGTTCCTTTAATGCAGCTGAAACACTACCATTATTAGTTGATCCTTCTATAAACTCTATAGCAGAAACGAATTCTATAGATTGCTCTCCAGAGTATACATCTCTCTTACCAGTTACTTTTATTTTCTTTCCCAGGGCACCTTGATTGTTTACAGGGCTAAATTCTTCTCTCATACTTGCTTCGAGCTTGACAATCAAATATTCTGAGGCTGATACATCATTAGTATCAGCAATTTTTAATGCATACTGTTCATTAGATTTTGCTACTATATATCCTTCTGCTGTTACGACTGTTCCCTTGGATTTGCTTAATGCTTCAGATACTGATAAATCTCCAGTTGTTTCTCTTGCAATAGCTACTATACTTGCATTAAAGATATTAATCGAAATAAGCGTGAGAAGAACAATTAAACTTATAACTTTCAAAGATCTCTTATTCAAAACAATCACTCCTTAAATTTTTATTATTGTAGGTCATTACTCAAAATGAAATCTGTCCCAAAGACGAAAGAGTTCGATGCTCTTATATTTTTATTAACCCATTTAACTAAAACCTCCTTTTGATTGTATTTGAAAAGATTTATAGGTGTTATTCTAAATAACTCGCTAATTTTCAACTATAATAGCTTCTCCTACTCTTAAATCTTTATTTTGTGATCGATATACCGAATTTAACATATACTTAGTAATTCTTTATAACTTTTACATTCCCTTTTAATAATTAACATTTTTGTTATAAATAAGTGTAATTTCTATTATTTGTTGAAGTATAAAACAAAGCAGAAATTGATTATGTATGAAAAAGATTGATCTAGAGAAACTCTAGAATCAGTCTTTAATTCAGCTTGAGATTGTTCCATTTATTTTAAATTACTAGTTTTTTTACTATATAGTCAGGATAAGTAGGAAATGTTGGTGGTTCCCCATAGCCATCAAGCTAAGAAATCAATAAACCAACATAAGTCATTCTAGATTTTGTTTTAAAATTGTAATAATTATCACAGAATAATAATGCTTGTTACAGAATTATAGTAATACTCACAAATTTCTTACAAGTGTAATTTTTCTATATTTTTCGACATTTTTTCCAATGTTTATCATTTATAATTATACTGACACATATTTAACACAAAAGAGAAGGAGGTGAAATTTATGGAAAAGAAAGTATTATCTTTGGCTCTACTCTTAATATTTGTATTTGTTTTTACAGTTGGTGCTTACGCTGAGGCTATATGTCCTACATGTGGTGGACCAGCAAGTAGTCATTCATGTTGTGACTATTTAGGTCATGACTTTATACATGTGAAGTGCATAAGAGCCCCTTTTAACACTGGTCATATGCATCTTGCAGATAAAATAAAATGCAAAAGCTGTGGTAAAGTAAAAAGAATAGCTGCTCCTGCTAATTGTCAAGCGCACAAATATTAGATATACTAAGGCTAGCTATTCTTATTGTACTATCGGTGATAATTGGAAGAATTTATTTTGTTATCCTTCCTAAAATACTAGAGTTATTAAAGGATAAAGATTAAAAATAAGATAGAGTTCATACTCTATCTTATTTTTAATCTTTAAGGGGCACAGATCGGCAAATGCAAATCTACCACGCTAATACATATAGGGATAGCTCCCCATGGCTATCAAGCTAAGAAATATCAATGCGATTATTGATTACCATAGGATTATATTTTCATATATTACCCTATGGTTTTTCTAGTTTTTGTAAAATTTATCTCTTTTTGAGTATACAAAATAAAGCTACCCTAAATAGCTTTAAAAGTTTCTATTTAATCTAGCTAAACTAGGCTGCTACTTCTGAACCTAAATCTTTTATAGCTACTCCTTTTAGTATAGTTATAGCTGTTAATCTAGCCTTTCTTTTAGATTTAATACCGTTTTTAGTAATTTCCTTAAAGATTTTATTAAGTAATTTATAGAGCTTTTCACTATTCCAAAACAACTTTTCTCTAAGGATTTTGAAATACTCTTTTACTATGCTAAAAGCCTTATATTCGCTCACTTCTTTATTTTCCTTAGAATATAGAGTTTTTCTCATTTTAAAAACCATGGTAGAACAAAGGAGTAATCTTATTAATTTACCGTATAAACTACATTCAAACCTTTCTATTTTCACTTTTTTAGCCATATGAATTTTAAATAATGACTTAAATATTTTAAACATAATCTGTAGGATAAGCAACACCACGCCTTTCTTAATCACTTAAGTAGGTTTTGGTGTGCTCTCCACCGAACCGTACTTACACCTTCCAGCGTATACGGCTCTCCACTTATCAATCTAACTGTCCCATGTGTAAACTCTTATGACATTCTAGGCATAACACTAACGTTTTTCTATTTTTAGCTATCATTATTTTTTCCCATTTCTTTCTCCCACTTAAACTTTTAAGCTTTCTTACGTGATGTACCTCAGTGTTATTTGAAGACTTGAAACACCACTCACATCTATTCGAAAGCAACCTAGATATTAAACTTTTAGGGATGGAGTATTTCCCGTATATAGGAATTTTATCAATGTATTTATCTTTAGTAGCAAAGTTTTTTCTCTTGAATCCACCACTATAGAAAGGCAGGACTCTAGAGCCCTTTTTGGATGTGTATTTAATTGCAAATTTTCCATTATGGTTGAATTTCCTTCTAATTTTACGTACAGTGGATTTATATTTTGCAGCAAAAGTTTTATACATACTATACTCCATGATATATTTAAATCTATGTAACATACTAACATTGTTGGCAATCCTATAATAATTATATAGTCCTACTATTTCATTATTATATTGCTTTAGAATCTCAATATCAGGATTATCTTTCAAGAATCCTCTACGTATAGGTTCCCAAATTTCTTTACCATTAGGGCCCTTATTAATTTTAAGAGCTTTATATTCTATTAGTTTCTTTTGCCATTTATCCCTTGGCATGATAAGTTTGACCTTATTGTAAAAATATCTTGAGATGACACCATTTTTGTTCTTAATTGTGTTTGTTCGTCTATCAATCATAATATCAAAACCAAGGAACCTAGCTGCGTTCCTAGAGTTAGTAATTAAAGTTTTTTCTTCTGACATCTTTAGTTTGAGTTTATTTCCTAAAAAATTACTAATATCTGATTTTATAGCGATAGCATCCATTTTACTTCCTATTACACCTACAAGAAAGTCATCCGCATACCTCGTGTATACTAATCTTTTGTAACTAGAATCCATTGGGTCTGAAGCTTGTATACTTAGTTTAGCTTTTAGTAGCTTTTTCACTTCCTTAATTGCTATATTTTTTTCTGACGCAGTTTTGGAATCCCACGTAGTGGAGTGTTTTTTCTTAAGATACATAGCTTTACCGTTAAGCCTATTGTATTCTGGGTTTGTTTTTCTAAAAGTCCCCTTGTCAAATTTAACTTTAAGTTCTTCCATAAAGGTATCCAATTCGTTCAAATAAATATTCGATAAAATGGGACTAATTATGGAGCCTTGGGGCGTACCGCTGTAGGAGTGGTTATATTTCCAACCCTCAACGTATCCTGCCTTTAGGAATTTCCAAATTATACTTATAAAGTATTCATCTTTAATTCTTCTTCTCAAAATATTGATTAGAGTATGGTGGTCAATGTTGTCAAAATAGGCGGAAATATCACCTTCTACAAACCATTTTACACCTGTAAACCCCAATTGAATAGATTTCAACGCAGTATGACAACTTTTGTTAGGTCTGAAACCGTGAGAAGTATTCTTGAAATTATAGTCATAAATACTTTCAAGAATCATTCTTATAACTTCTTGAACTAGCTTGTCATCTATTGATTGTATTCCTAGTGGTCGTTTCTTGCCGTTTTTCTTAGGAATAAATTTCCTTATAACAGGTTTTGGTTTATACGTATGATTTTTAATTCTTTCAATAATTTCTTTGATTCTAGGCAAACTCATTCCATCAATGGTATTGCCATCGTAACCTTTAGTCATGTTACCCTCGGTGCTATAAATATTATTGTAAGCTAAGAGATAGAAATCAGGATTATATAGATTTCTAAATAAACGTTTAAAAGTATAGGCATTATTTTGGGTTTTAAACTGTAGATTTTCTAATACTATAACAGGATTTCTCAATATGCCTCACGCATCCTTCCTGTCTTTTGTATTATTAATAAGCTGTTCTCCTTCGCCATGTACATAGGCTTTCCCTAGTTCGGACTACTACGAGAACTCCGTTACCATATCAGATATTCAAAATTCTAAAAATTCATAGTCTATTGATATATAGACATTCTGACTTAGGTAATCCCCGTTTAGATTATTAAGAATAGAGCATATTATGATGTCGGGCACGACTTCCGTCCTTTTCTACTTATTGTAGTTAGGTGACTTTGGGAACTCTATAAATTGCAAAAATAGAGTTTGCATTTATCAAAGTCATATAGCGTTTCTAACTGTCTTTCACTATAGCCGCTGGTAAAACCCCTTGGACTATCGTTAAAATAGTATGATTTTTACCCTCATTCATAAATTTCGTCTTGCCATTCAGTCGCAACTTGACAATTAGTTGACTTACAGCTTTACCAACATGCTACACTCCCCACATCAGTTTCCTTAGTGGATAAGTTGGTTGACGATGGAACAATTATGAGAACCTAGTTCCACTACTTTGCTATCAGTAGAATTCTTAATAACCCGCAGACTTTAAGAAGTCTTTACGGGCGCACCTATCTGCCACCTTAAAGAGTATATTTCATAAACTTTTTCTTTAGGTAAAATAGATTCTTCTACATTAGCTATATACATATTGACACTGGCTAGTTCTACTGCTTTTTCACTAAATTTCATTTGTTTTTTCTTTTGAACTTTTTCCTGATAAGCTAACTTTTTATCCTTGTTTTGGGCAGATAATTTAGTTATAATTAATTCTAGTTTTTAAAGGTTGAGTATTTCCGATGTAAACATCCTTAATTTCTATTGTTTCTCCTTCTGCCAAAGGTGAAATAATATCTAGGATGTTAAGCTGGATATACTCTTTTCCTTTCTTGGGTTTACCATTTTTAAAAGTTTCTATATATTTGTTCTTAACGTAGACTATTATATTAGTTTTAAGCCTTGATAAATAGTAGGCTTCTTTTTCTTGTATTATCTTGAAATCATCTATTTTAAAATACCCTAAGTCCTTTAAGAACAGATCTTTAGGTTGTATATTCTTTTGTATCTTAGATAAATAGGTAGCATCGTTGTAAGTACCATCAAAAACATCCATATTGAGGAATTCTCCAGTATTTAAATTATATTCAAGTTGAATTTTAATGCCGGAAGCAGTTTGATTTCCACCAGTACCTTTATAATGATCCTGAAAGGCCTTCGGCAACTTAAAGGCTGAAGAATCGGTTATTCTTATTTGATTGAAATGGGTATTTATCACAGTGCCATCACTTAAAATGTCATTTTGCTTTATTAAAAACTCCTAAAATTTATCCTTCATAAACAACACGGATTTATCATTGAATCTTTGATTTAAGCCTTCTGTAGTAATAGATAAATCTTCAGCAATATCTAATCTAGCAGAAAGCTCTACTAAGGTAGAACTGCATATTTCTTCATTCAAAACTGTGCAAAGAGATAAGAATTTTACAGGTGTCAACTTGCTTTTTCTTTGTAAAAATCCAGTTTTATAAGCTAATTTATTAATAAATTCTTCTGAAAATATTTCTTTAAGTTTATCTGCTAAATCTTTTAATGTAGTTCTCATTATATTTTTACCCTTCCTATAAATCTAAAGAAAGAATAGCATATTTCTAGTTTTTAGTCACCTTAGCTTGATGGCTATGTGGTGGTTCCCATATAGGTAGAAAAGATAGCGTAGACGCTACCTTTAAATTTTATTTATTCAGGATATCAGTTGTTTTTATTTTGCTCAATTCATTTATCATTGTCTTGCATATTTTAATTGCATCTTTTATGTTAAATTCAGTTTTTTCACCATTATATTTATAACTTTCTAATTGTTCCTTCCATGTTTCTATTTCATATTCTTTAGCCAAACTAAATGCTTCTTGCAAAGAAAGTTCATCTTTATATTCCTTTAAAAATTGTTTAAAGGTCGATTTTAATTGATTTAAAGCGTTCTTTCTATACATGCTCATAGTGTCTATCCCCTTTTGTATTAATATATGATAAGCAAAGAGGATTATATAATTTTTTTTAAGTTGTAAAAGGATTTTTATACTATCACTTTTGTTGATAAAGAGAAATGACCTCAAAAAAAAATGATAGAGCAAGAACTTTATCCTCTCTTAAATTTCCTATGAAAATAATGTATATTTGGTAGCTACTGAATTTCATTTTAAATGAGCTTATTATAAGTCTTTTTTGATCTTATTGATGAAATTGGATTGAAAGTTAAACCTAATAAATTCAAAAGTATATAACCTACTCGGAACATATGATTCACCTAGTAATGATCTAATCTCATTTTTAGGTAGCAATTTACTAATATAGAACAAACGGATTAAATCTTTCTTAAGGTGATTTTTTTACTAAATAATTAATTCTCCATATATGTTATATATCCTCTTTAAACAGTAAACTTCTTTATCAACATATGTGTACTCCTGCAATTATTAAAATCATAAAAAAGTTGAAACCCACTTTCTTACTTGAAAAGACTGATTCAAAAAATCTAAATCAGCCTTTAACTTAATTTGAAATACTGCTATTTATTGTTCTTGTCTATAATTTTTTGATACCTAGGTCCGGTCATAATTTAAATTTCTTCCTTCTCATTAATTACAACAGTCTGAGTTTTTTCATCCCAGGTCAAAATTCCTCCTAAACCATCTATAATTACTCTAATAGGGCAATACATTCTTCCATTCTTAATGATAGCCTTGGAATCGTTAGGAACTTTCTTATCATTTACTATGATATAACTCTCATTTGTTGGAATATAGATAGTATTATTGTTTTTAGTAACGGACACTAATTTTTTATCATTATTCCATTCTACCTTGGCTCCAAAAGACTCCAATGTTTTTCTAAGTGGAACCAAGGTTCTGTTATTTTCATCGATAAATGGATATCCAGTTGAATCGATAAACTCTACCTTGTTATTGTTTATCTCTACATTAATATAAGAGACTTCCCCCTGCTTAAGATTTATATCCAACTCTATATCTGCATCTTCTGCAAGTATGCTCTGGATATAATCACTATAACCAGTTTCCTCTATTTTTAGTGTATAGGTAACCTCTGTCATGCCTTCAAATTTAAAATACCCCTTATCATCAGTTTTGTCTATCCAATTAGATAATCCATTTAACCTTACAATGGCATTATTTACAGGCTCACCAGTTTTATCATCTTTTACATATCCACTTATAATGCAGGGATTTCCCTGAGATTTTAAATTAAAAACCAGTTTTACGTCATCCTCATCTACTCTTACTTTCTTCTCATAATCAGAATATCCATCCTTTTCTATTTTTACTGTATGGCTACCCTGGGATACATATTCAAATTCAAAATATCCCTTGCTATTAGTTTCGGTTTCCATGCTTGTCTTTGTTGACTCATTTAACTTTACTTTAGCATTTCCTATAGGTTCATCGGCCTTTTTGTCTGTTACATATCCGCTTATAGTATAAAAACCTATAGATACTTCTAACTCAAGATCATTACCGTCTATCTTTACACTTTTATCGTATTTCTTGTATCCGTCTTTTTCTATCTTCAGAACATAGGTATCTTCTAGAACGTTTTCAAGTTTGAAGTATCCTTCGCTATCAGTTTTAGTACCACGATTTGGTGTTGTAAGCCCATCAAGTATTACTTTAACATTCTTTATAGGGTCACCAGTCTTCTTATCTTTTACATATCCACTGATAGTATGTTTTGAGACATCAGAACCTATTGCGTAACTAACTAGTTCATCAGAATCTCGGTTATTGGCAAATTCTTCTGCATAAATTTTTGTAAGTTTAAGAACAAAAACGCTAGAAATTAATAATGTAATCAATAAAACTGTAAAAACAGAATTTTTAAGTTTAAGCATAAATAATCCCTCCCAAAATTTTACTATTTCAATTATACTATATGTCAAATATTATTTATTTTAATATTTTATTAATTTTTACTATTACTCTAATTCTATATAAACTTTCGGGAGAGCACCAGAATGTCAAAAATTTTACTCCTTTAATTTTATTTATTGATTTACAATAAAGTGATAGCTCTCTTTTCTCATTGAAACTTTATACTTCCACTAAACCTGGACATTGTTTTTTATAATCCTCTATCCCTATATTTACGTAATCGTAAGATACCCACTTATAATCTATTGAGAACTACTTCTAATAAATCAAAAAACTCCTTATAAAATAAGTGATTTTTAATTGGAGCTTGTGAAAGCCTTAAATAAGTGTTCACTTTTAAAATCGGGGAATAACACCTCTGAGATCCATATCTTTGATTTAGAAATTTGCCATAGTAAAAAATTGCTAAATCGCCATTCATCACTTGTTCGAATAAGAAGGTCTGGATTGGGTTGCCCCTTAGTATAAAGATAATCATCAACAATTTCTTCAGTTATTTGCTCAACATCAATCAGTCCTGTTTTAACGTCATTAGCAATGTTCTTAATTGACTCAACCACTTCAAGACGACCTCCATAATTCAAAGCTAGATTTAAAACCATTCCGCTATTATTTTTTGTACTATCTTCTGTTTCTTTAATTTCATTTATTAATTTTTCCGAAAGATTATCATATGAACCGATATGAGTAACCTTTATGTTTTGTTTAATAGCTTCACATCTCCAATCCCTGAAAAATTGGATAAATAGATTCATCAGATAGTTTACCTCTTCCTGTGGACGGCTCCAGTTTTCCGTTGAGAATAAATATAGAGTCAAATATTCAACACCTGTTTCTTTACATACCTTCACTATTTCTTTTGCTGCCTTAGCGCCTTCTCTATGACCAAGGCTTCTAGGTAAACCTCTTTTAGTTGCCCATCTACCATTTCCATCACAAATAATAGCAACATGTTTAGGTGCCTTATGTAATTCTCTTTTTATATAATCCACTATATTCCCCCCCATTTCATTGGTATTCAGATTAATTTATATATTTAATCAATTTGCTTTACATAATATATATATGGTCAATTTTTTTGGTCTAGTATTTGATTATCATTTTCCTCATAGAAAATACGCTATAAATGCTTATGAATAAATTCAATAATATGTCCTGATAATTCTTGTTGTGATTGCTTTCTTTCATAGGCACTTAACTCAGCCTCATACCGTCCCGTTTTAAAATCTATCTGTATAGAATTTAATGGCTCCCCCTCTGTTTTTGATATACATTTCTCTACTGTAAACAATGTTTCTTTCTCAAATGTAGTTGTATATATTTCTTCTAATGAAACTACTAGAGTTAATGCAATCTTCCATCTTCCTTTGCTTGTTCTACCATACTTCTTAAGTTCAGTTATGTAGTATTGTAACATTTCCTCATCAGTAGCCTCTTTTAAATCTTCAAATATTCTTCTGACAAAAGCGCCTGGCTGCCTATCTACTGGAAAGGAGTCAATGTATAATCCTGCATCAATTGAAAAAGTTGGAATTCCTGATTCTTTATAGTAACCTAAAGCTTTTGATAAGGAATTTTCTTTTTCACTATTTGTGTCTTCCCTAATTTTATTGCTAATTCCAAAGTCATCCAATCCCAGTATTTCTAAGTCTAAGTCACTTAATATTTCTTTGACATATTCCTTTCTCGTTTTATTTCTTGTCCCAAAAAGTATTTTTCTCATAACTAATCTCCTTATCATTGTATTATGATCCTAGATTAATTCTAAAGTGTTACAAATAGCATTGGGAACATAGAACTAATACTCTCTTGTCAATGAATATTCTCATCTCTTTTATGTAGTCAATCACTATATATATCGTCATTTCGATGTCTACTACGTTTTGCCCTTACTAAAGATTGATTTGTTACAACATATGACATTGCTAAATAATCATGTAATACTCTTTTTTCTTTATTAAACGCAATAAATGAAGCATCTATTACTAAAATTAAATCTAGCAAAAAGCCTAGACCGAGGTTGACTCATTGCCCATAGAATGTCTAACACTTGCCGAAATAATCGTGTAAAATAGGTTTGGGATTAGTCTGAAATTTGAATCTTTTTCAATTTACCATACTTTAATATAAACATACAAAATATAACATATAATTAATAATTCTCTATAGCTTATATATTTCCTTCGATAAAATGAAATTTTGTCAAAACTTCTTCTATATACAATACGATAAATATCTCACGTTGTGGAGATTTGGCGTCCAACGTTTCTGAGGATGACAAATCTCCGGAATGTAATAGATTTTTCGTGACTTATATAGATATCTCTTACTATATTCTATTAAAAATATTTAACCCAGATTATTCATAGAAAATTTAAAACTCTGCTGCGTCCTTTTGATTCTAAGACCTCCATCAAATTCTCGACGTACCGTCTGGGTATGCCTTCGAACTTGATGAAGGCCTTAGAATTCAAAACTACTTGCACCATTTCAGACTTTCCATGAATAATCCGGGTTTAATGATATAAAGATAAAAAAAACACCTTTATATGTTTTTTACAAGCATATAAAGGTGGTATATAAGTCATATATGTATTTAAACTTTTAGTTCAACATCTACACCTAAAATATCTTTGCTAGCATCTAGGATGGGTTTAATATTTTCTTCAATAAACTCTTCTACTTGCTCTGGAGACCTACCAATAAACAACTGTGGATCTAATAGATCATTTATTTCATCCGTTGATAGATTGAAGTCATCATCCTTAGCAATTCTTGTTAATAGATCATTTTCCTTACCCTCTTCTTTTACAACTCTACCAGCATCCATGGAGTGTACTCTTATTTTTTCATGGAGTTCTTGTCTATCTCCGCCCTTTTTAACTGCTTCCATCATAATATTTTCCGTTGCCATGAAGGGTAGTTCTTCTCTAATGCGTTTCTCGATTACCTTAGGATAAACTACTAGGCTTGAACTTATATTTATGGCAATTTCTATTATTGAATCTATACATAGGAAGCACTCTGGTATTGAGATTCTTCTATTAGCCGAATCATCTAAAGTTCTTTCAAACCATTGTGTTGCAGCAGTGTTTGCGGGATTTTGCGCACTTGCTATTACATACCTCGCTAGAGAAGCTATTCTTTCACTTCTCATTGGGTTTCTTTTGTATGCCATTGCCGATGAACCTATTTGGTTTTTTCCAAAGGGTTCTTCTACTTCCTTAAGATGCTGCAGTAGGCGTATATCGTTAGTCATCTTATGAAGACTCTGTGCGATTCCACTTAAAGCTGACAATACTTTGTAGTCAAATTTTCTTGCATAGGTCTGTCCAGTAACAGGGAATGTTTTGTCGAAACCTAAGTTTTTTGCAACTAATTGGTCTAATTTCTTAACTTTTTCATGGTCACCATCGAAGAGTTTTAAGTAACTTGCTTGAGTTCCCGTTGTCCCTTTAACTCCCCTTAACATCATTTGCGAAATAATGGCCTCTATGTCGTCTAAATCTAACAATAAGTCCATTAGCCATAGTGTAGCCCTCTTACCTACTGTAGTCAACTGAGCAGGCTGAAAATGGGTAAATCCTAATGTAGGCATATTTTTATATTCATAGGCGAATTTAGAAAGTCTATCTATACAATTTATTAGTTTTTTACGAACTATTTTTAGGGCATCTTGCATTACAATTAGGTCTGTGTTATCTCCAACAAAGGCACTTGTAGCTCCTAAGTGGATAATGGGCCTTGCCTTAGGGCATTGTTCGCCATAAGCATGGACATGGGACATAACATCATGTCTTGTTTTCTTCTCCATTGCTCTTGCCACATCATAGTTTATATCATCTCTGAATTTTTTCATTTCTTCGATTTGACCCTCTGTTATTGGAAGACCTAACTCCTTTTCAGCTTCCGCCAAGGCTATCCATAACTTTCTCCATGTCCTAAACTTAGTATCCGGAGAAAAGATTTTAAGCATTTCTTCACTAGCATATCTAGTAATTAGTGGATTTTGATATAGAGATGTCACTAGATCACTCCTTACATTTATTATAAATTTTAGATTAATGTTCGTATATGTACATATAGTATTATACATTATATAACTTAAAATGACAAATATATTATGATCTCAAAAAAGAAAATAATAGAGATATGAACATTCATATCTCTATTATTTTAGCTCTTATTAAATTTATTATTCTATTTTTCACTTCTATAATAACTGGTTCCCAGATTAACATCAACCTCAATATCTTGATTTTTGGCTCTTTCAATAATTTCTCTCTTCTTACCATTTGGATCACTTGGGTCTAGAGTTTTCATTATTCCGTCTGCAACTGTGTTGAACATGCTGAATGGAACGCCTAGCCCCATTTCTTCATCACTCCACTTAGCCGCAAATCTTGTATTAGCACATAGTAAAGAAATATTTAAATCATTTGTTTCGTAAGGAGTTGCTGTACACTCTGAACATAGTCCTTGATTCCCTGTAAATTTAACATTTTTGGCTACTCCATAGGAATATGAATATCCCTGAACTATTCTCATGGCTTGATAAGGGTTTACTATCATTACTACAACATCAGGTTCAATATCAAATTTCTCTAAAGGCATAACTACTACGGCATATATTTTATGATCTATATATGTTACATTCTTTTGAACGTCTTTAGCAGTACCTACGCTATTATACATTCTAAAGGAATAATACAATCTTCCAGAGGTTATCTCATTATTTACATCCATTAATCCAAGGGCTCTTGCAGAGGCTTTACAGAAAAAGTTATCTACATTTGATTTAAAGCTTTTACCCTTTGAAGCAAGTTTTACTGTGTTGCAGTAAGACATTTTACTGTTCACTTGTTTTACATCAATAACATCGAACTCTTCTTTTGTGAATATAAATTTTACCCCTACAATTTTTCTTTTGAGATCTAAGCTACAATTTAATTGATTTATTTTATTTTTTAGCTCCATCATTTTGACCATCCTTTACTTTCATTATCTTTTATGTCTTATTGTAGCATTGTATCATCAATAAATCGTCAAATATATAAATAAAACCTGCTATAAAAGCAGGCTTAAAGCTATTATCTTTGTTAACAAGATAAAAACCTGCTATTATAGCAGGTTTTCTTATTTCTATTATCTAGGTTGAATAATAAGTTTTATAGCGGTTCTTTCTTCTCCATCAATCTCAATGTCTGTAAATGCTGGGATACAAATTAGATCCATACCACTAGGAGCAACGAATCCTCTAGCGATCGCTACTGCTTTAACTGATTGATTAAGAGCACCTGCGCCTATGGCTTGAATTTCGGCATGACCTCGTTCTCTAAGAACGCCTGCCAAAGCTCCTGCAACTGAATTTGGATTTGATCTTGCTGATACTTTTAATACTTCCATTGAATAAAGCCCCCTTTTGGAATTTTGAATAGTTAGTGTTTTGTTTGCTATTAACCCACAGACATAAATGAAATTAATGAGTTAAATTATGAATAGATTTCCACTAATTACTATTATTCTACACAAAGGAAAGAAATCCTTCTTATATATTCATATAAATTAGAAACTTTCTAAAAATTATTAAATTTTTTTAAATGTTAAAAAAAATGTAGAATTAAGTCGTTTCATGCGCTCTCTCATCTAAGGAATCAACTTATTTTTCACACTACTAAAAAGAAGCTATCAAATGATAGCTTCTTACTATTTTGCATAATCTATAGATCTCGTTTCCCTGATAACATTTACTTTTATTTGGCCAGGGTACTCAAGACTGTTTTCAATTTTTTTACTAATTTCTCTAGCTAATAATACCATATTATCATCACTTATATCTTCAGGCTTGACCATTATTCGAATTTCTCTACCAGCCTGTATAGCAAAGGCTTTTTCTATACCTTCATAAGAATTTGCAATTTCTTCTAACTTCTCAAGTCTCTTAATATATGTTTCTAAAGTTTCTCTTCTTGCACCTGGTCTAGCAGCTGATATAGCATCGGCTGCAGTAACTAATACTGCTTCAATAGTTTCAGGATCATAGTCACCATGGTGCGTAGACATTGCATGTATAACTTCCTTAGTTTCTCTGTATCTTTTAAGTAAGTTGATACCTATTTCAACATGGGTACCTTCTACCTCGTGATCAACAGCTTTACCTATGTCATGAAGTAAACCTGCACGCTTGGCTATCTTTACATCTGCACCTAACTCAGCAGCCATTAACCCTGCCAAATATGAAACCTCTATAGAATGTTGTAGAACATTTTGTCCATAACTAGTTCTATATTTTAAGCGACCAAGCAGTTTCACTAATTCAGGATGAAGATTGTGGATTCCTAAATCGAAAGTTGCTTTCTCGCCTTCTTCTTTAATATGATTATTTATTTCTTTTCTTGCCTTTTCAACCATTTCCTCGATTCTAGCCGGATGTATTCTTCCGTCAACAATAAGTTTCTCAAGAGCTACTCTTGCTACTTCCCTTCTTATTGGATCAAAAGATGATAGAATAACTGCTTCAGGAGTATCATCTATAATTAAATCTACTCCAGTTAAGGTCTCAAGAGCCCTAATATTTCTACCTTCCCTACCGATTATTCTTCCCTTCATTTCATCATTAGGTAAGCTAACAACTGAAACCGTTGACTCTGCTACATAGTCAGCTGCACATTTTTGAACAGCATATGCTATTATCTCTGTAGCAGTCTTATTAGCTTCTTCCTTTGCTTTATTGACAATATCTCTAATCATAACTACGGAATCATGCTTAATTTCTTTTTCAAGGTCGCTAAGCAATATTTGCTTCGCTTGATCAGTAGTAAGTCCAGATATTCTTTCAAGCTCTTCGATTTGTTTTTGATAAAGGTCTTCAACCTTAACCTCTTTGTTTGATATGTCTTTAAGTGATTTGTTTAAATAGTCTTCCTTTTTTTCAAGATTATCAGATTTTCTGTCAAGAGTTTCTTCTTTTTGTAGAAGTCTTCTTTCTAGTCTCTGTAGTTCATTACGTCTATCTCTATTTTCTCTTTCGAGCTCATTTCTTAACTTATGAACTTCTTCCTTTGCTTCAAGAAGTATTTCTTTTTTCTTTGTATCAGCGTCTTTATTCGCCTCGAAAATTATAAGTTCAGCTTTTTGCTCTGCACTGCCGATTGCTTTCTCTGCAGTCATTTTTCTTAATATATATCCAATCCCAAAGCCTGCCGGGGCCGATATTGCTATAGATACAACCAGTGGCCAGTATTCGATAGATACCACCTCCTACATATTAATCACTCAAACGTATTAATCACTCAAAAATATAAACCGATATACTCGGTTAAAATCGAATAAGTTCAAAAAGGGAATAAATCTTGGAAATGGAGCTATGTTCTGTTTCTTTTTAATTCTATATCTTTTTGAATATGCTGTCAAGATGCTTTGTAAGAACCTACCACTTAGTCGCGTATTTCTGACAATAATCTATTCTATCCAATCTCTTTGTTTTTAGTAGGATTTCTCTTTGAGAAGTGATACATAAAAAAAGAGTCACGATCTAAATATCGGACTCTTTTTTGTATTTTATTTTTCTGATTTTACATTATCATTTTTTTTAATAACTTTAGTTGCCTTCTTTTCATCCACTGGTAATTCAAAATGTTTTCTAACTTTATAATCTAATTCTGCAAGTAAGTCTGGATTCTCTATTAAATATTGCTTTACATTTTCACGACCCTGCCCTAGCTTATTATCATTATAGCTATACCAAGAACCTGATTTCTTTACTAAATCAATATTAGCTGCACAGTCTAGAACTCCACCTTCTATGGAGATACCTTTACCGTACATTATATCAAACTCTGCTTGCCTAAATGGTGGAGCTAATTTATTTTTAACTACTTTTACCTTAGTTCTGTTACCCATAAATTCATTGTTTTGCTTGATAATGTCTACTTTTCTAACATCAAGTCTTATTGATGAATAGAATTTCAAAGCTCTACCACCAGTAGTTGTTTCAGGATTACCAAACATAATCCCTACCTTTTCTCTTAGCTGATTGATAAATATAACAGATGTTCTAGATTTATTTATAACACCTGTTAGTTTTCTGAGGGCCTGAGACATAAGTCTCGCTTGTAAACCTACGTGGCTATCTCCCATTTCACCAGCTATCTCCGCCTTAGGTACAAGGGCAGCAACTGAGTCAATAACAATAATGTCTACTGCGCTACTTCTAACTAGGGCTTCAACGATTTCAAGAGCCTGCTCGCCTGTATCGGGCTGAGAGACTATTAGATTATCAATATCTACACCTAGGTTCTTAGAATATACAGGGTCAAGGGCATGTTCAGCATCTACAAATGCAGCGGTGCCACCAGCCTTTTGAGCTTCTGCGATCATGTGAAGTGCAACTGTTGTTTTACCTGAAGATTCTGGTCCATAAATTTCAACAACTCTTCCTCTAGGTATTCCACCTATACCTAAAGCTATGTCTAGCTCTATAGCACCTGTAGAAATACTTTCTATATTTAGTCTAGCAGCATCGTCACCAAGCTTCATAATTGAGCCTTTACCAAACTGTCTTTCAATCTGTCCTAATACCGCTTCAAGGGCTTTATTCTTATCTGTCATATCGTCCCAGATATAATAACAATAACCAAACTTAAACTCTAAAGCTGGTTATGTTAATCTGGTTTTCACCTACCTTTCTCCTTTGCGAACAAACGTTCTATAAACTAATTATACATAAATATGATTAGTAGGTCAACTATAAATATTATATTTATCAATCGTTTGTCTAATTAGATTTAGAGCAGTAATTGCTGTATAATTTCTTATTCTATTTCTGTCCCCAGTTAAATTGAGCTTTTTTATAATTGTATTCCCATCAGTTGCTATACCAATATATACAAGACCTACTGGTTTTTCTAGTGTCCCACCTGTTGGACCGGCAATACCGGTTATAGATACACCAATGTCTGTCTTAGCTATTGATTTGATCCCATTGGCCATAGCTCCAGCAGTTTCTTCACTGACAGCACCATGTTTTTTAATTATATTTTCATCGATTTTTAATTCTTGAATTTTTGCGTTATTGCTATATGTAACTATAGCACGATCTAATGTCTTTGAAATACCTGAAATTGAAGTAAATTTTGACGCTAACAATCCACCTGTACAGGACTCAGCCAAAGAAATCGTCAAGTCATTATCCATTAACATATCAGCAACTACTTTTTCAAGAGACTCATTGTCATAGCTGTATATATGTTTCCTTAACCTACCTTCAACTTCCTTAATCGTAGGATTAATCAGAGCCTCAATTTCTTCATCGAATTTCCCACTAGCAGTTATACGCAGACTTACTTCACCGTCCTTTGCATATGTAGCAATAGTAGGGTTTGATTGATCAGTAATTAAGTCTTCTAAGGATGTTTCAAGGCTTGACTCCCCTATACCAACAAATTTAAGAATTTTAGATTTTATTTTGAACTCTGACTTGCTTTGTAAATATGGTTTAACAGAGTCCAAAAATAGGCCTTTCATTTCCCTTGGAGGTCCCGGTAATGAAATAACTATTTTCCCATCCTTCTCAACTATAAAACCTGGTGCAGTACCATTGTCATTATTAAGTACAATACTATCCTTAGGTATAAATGCCTGCTTTTTATTATTTACTGTCATATCTTTATTTAGTTTTCTAAAAAAGCTCTTTATTTTTTCTAAGGTTGGCTCATGTAGTACTAATTCTTTACACAATGATTTCGCAATTGTCTCCTTCGTCAGGTCATCTTGAGTTGGACCTAAACCTCCGGTAGTAACAACTAAGTCCGATACTTCTAGAGCAGTCTCAAGCATTTTTTTTAGCCTATTTGGGTTATCCCCAACGGTAAAGTGATATAAGACATTAATACCTAAGTCATTAAGTTCCTTAGATAAAAAAGCTGAATTAGTATTGACGATTTGCCCCATCAATAACTCTGTTCCAACAGTTAGAATTGTACAGTTCAAGGTCTATACTCCCCTTTTCTATAAAGATATTAGGTCTACATAAGAACTTGCTTATTCTTATTTATATAGTCATATCCTGAGATAACAGTAAGTATTACTGCAACCCATACTGATATTGTGTCAAAGGGAATGTTATACAGTCTAAAGGGATAATTGTTAAAGAGCAATGTCACAATTGCAACTATTTGAGTAATCGTCTTTCCCTTTCCCCAAGGGCTTGCAGCTATAACTATTCCTTCTGAAGCTGCAATAGCTCTAAAGACACTCACAACAAGCTCTCTTGATATAATAACTACCACTACCCAGGCTGCTAGCTTGTCCATTTGAACAAGTGAAACCAATGCTGCCGTCACAAGAAGCTTATCAGCCAATGGATCCATGAACTTACCAAGCTTAGTAACTTGGTTCCTACTTCTAGCTATGTATCCATCTAAACTATCTGTAAGTGCTGCAACTATAAATATAATTGATGCTATAGTTACACCATATGGAATTTTTGCTAATAGAAAAACCATGAAGATAGGAACTAATAAAATTCTAGCAATGGTAATCTTATTCGCCAAATTCATTGAAAATCTCTCCTATTAAATCATATTCAAGAGCATCAATTATTTTTGCTCTTACAAATTCACCAATATTGATTTCAGAATCTGAACTAACATATACTACTCCATCAATCTCTGGGGCATCAAACTCAGTTCTACCTACATAAACATTTTCACCTTCAACTTTTTCTTCTATAAGTATATCATATATATTACCTATTTTATCCATATTTTTCGTTAAAGATAAGTCTCTTTGAAGAATCATTATTTGATCTCTTCTATTCTCTTTTACTTCCTGTAGAATTTGATCTGGTAGGTTTGCTGCAGCAGTGTCTTCTTCCTGTGAATAGGTAAAAACTCCAAGTTTGTCAAACTGAACTTCCTTTACAAAATCATATAACTCTGAGAACTGCTCATCGGTTTCACCTGGAAAACCTACAATTAGAGAAGTTCTTAATGCTATATCAGGTATTTTATTTCTAAGTTTATTAATGACATCGAGAATATGTTCTTTTGATGTTCTACGATTCATTTTCTTAAGTATTTCATCATTACAATGTTGGATTGGAATGTCTATATAGTTACATATTTTATCGTTATTAGCCATAAGCTCAATAAGATCATCACTTATTATATCAGGGTACGAATACTGAAGTCTTATCCACTTTATATCTTCAATTTGACTAAGCTTATCAAGTAATTCTACCAATCTATAGTTCCCATACATGTCGATTCCGTATCTAGTTATATCCTGTGCAATAATTATTAACTCCCTGGTTCCATTTTGCCCAAGATTCTTTGCTTCATCCACTATTTTATCTATTGACCTGCTTTTGTACTTACCTCTCAATTTAGGGATAATACAATAGGTACAGTAATTGTCACAACCCTCAGCTATTTTTAGATATGCACTATATGACGGTGTAGTTAGTATCCTTGGCAATTCATAGTGTACATCCTTATCTGCATTAGCCGTGGATACGATTCTCTTTCCATTTTCTAAAACCTTATTAACAATTTCAGCTATTTCATCAAAGTTCGTAGTTCCTAGGAATGCATCAACTTCAGGTAATTCTTCAGCTAATTCCTTTGAATATCTTTGAGCTAAACATCCCGTAACAATTAGAACCTTACAATTAGCAGAAGTTTTAAGATCTGCAAGTTCTAGAATAGTATTTATTGATTCTTGTTTTGCACTTTCTATAAATCCACAGGTATTAACTACAA
>JMSU01000172.1_pt1 | contig 25254 bp, 30 predicted proteins | sample 179011 | NCBI WGS metagenome assembly JMSU01 (sample SAMN02769580, study PRJNA246767) | bioreactor metagenome | isolation source: Culture-1 Bioreactor ArsB derived from microbial biomass from the upper 2 cm... | place: Germany: Bremen | collected day 87 after inoculation
CTAAGAGACCCTATGCTATCATAGAGTCCCTTAGTTTAGTGTGGAGTTTTTTCAGCCTTTTTGTAATTGCCATTTTTGATACTTCAAAGATATCCCCTATTTCTCGATGGGTATATTCTTCATAGTACTTATACGTTATAAGTCTTTTTTCATCGGTATCAAGTACAGCAATAGCACTTCTCAGATTTTCTAAGGTCAGGTTCTTTAAAGCAGTTTCTTCGGTGTTATAGTTACCAGTTACATATCTGTCTAACATCGGTTCAAGTTCACCTTTACTAAGATGTCTACGATCAGAACGTCCCTGTGCTTCTATTTTCCTCTGATCTGCTTCAAGAAATTCTGCGACCTTCTTTGGCACTGAAATATCTCTTTTTTCGTAAGTTATTTTTACGATCATTCTCTTCCCTTCTACTCAATGCAAAAGGGTACACATGATGTGTATCACCAGCTGCTGTAGCCAATTTTACAGCGGGATAGCATGGCTCATTTATTTACTCGATTGGGTAAATGGCATGCTATCAGGGTTACATATTATATGTAATCCCTCTGGCTTAAGATTATTTTATTTTTTTGAGGATTAGTGCTATGTCCTCAGTTTCATTTTATCATAGTTCGTATTGGGTTAAAATGGAATCAGATCAATTTATTTTTCTCAATATCTACCTTCATTTCAATCTCAATGATTTGTAATATTTATTGAAACTCATTGCCGTCTAATAACAATATTTCATCTTCTGTAAACCATTTTTGTGATATAGCAAAATTCTTAACGGATTCAGGCTGTTTGGTATAAGCAACAATGGCTAGACTTTGCTCTGATCTGCTACATGCTACGTAAAATAACCTGCGAGTCCGATCAATACTCGTATCTTTTCCTTCTGATATATTTTTCTTATCTGTATCTGATAACGCTTTTGCTCCTAATAACTTTTCATAACTAAATAAGAACCCTCTTGCTTCTTCATCATCAAGAATTACCATTACTCTAGGAAATTCTAATCCTTTGATTCCCTGATGCGTACCAAACGAAGAATTATCCGAAATGTAATCATCATATAGCTTCAATTGGCTATAAGGTACTTTTAAAGATTTTTCCCAAGCTTCAATCAATAGTTCTGATTTACTTTTTTCTTCTTCATCTTCTATGAATTCAGTCTCTTCTCTGTTAATAATAATGGATAGCACTTCTGGTATCTCAAAAATATTATTCCTAGATATATTTTTAAGTATTTCAAAAAGAGTTGGGTCTTTATCGAAATCATTGCCAAATAACAATAATAAATCACTTACGGCAAAATTAGCTTTTCTTATTTGTTCAAGTTGATTTTTACAACTTCGTAATGTTTTTTTATCAATCAATGGAGAATATTTCTTGACGATATCTGTAGCTGCAAATTCATCATCTTGTTTCTTTGCTTCTATAAGTGGCAATAATCGACTTCTTAGAAATGCTACACCTTTCATAGACCCATCAAGTAATCCCGTCGAATCATTACTAGATTTATAAAGCGGTTCAAAAAAATCAAAAAATCCCCCTCTATTTGCAGCCATATGATGCTCAAGAGTTAAACATTTTACTTCTTTTCTTAATTCAAACCAATGTTTATCTGATGTTATTTCCCCCATCTTTTCTGCTACTACTTTTTCAATGTTACTTTTATCTATTGCTACATTAGAATTGATAATGAAGAGTCTAGCATAGCCATCTTCTTTTTTATCCGGTTCTTGCCTTTGATTGTCAACCTCTGAGCGTATTTTATTTATTAGCTTAATTACTCTAGTAGGACAACGATAATTTATCTTTTTCGCAGGCTTTTCCCAGTCCTCTGGTATATTTTTGCCAAGGTCTATTTTTCCATCTGTGTAGATTCGTTGCATGGTATCACCAAAAAGTCCCAATGTAAAATATCCTTGATGATTAGATTCGACCTTAAAAAAAGCTTCTATTAGTTCCTTTTTTGTATCTTGACTTTCATCAATTAAAAGAATCGGATATTTTTTTACTAATATTTGTTGCATTAATGGTTTTGTTAATAAAAATTCGGAGGTTATTTTTAAAACTTCGGCATGATTAAGTGAATCACGACTACTGTTTGTTCCATTAGGATTATAAGAAAATTTTTTAATTGAATTTAACGAGTCTAATCGCTTTTTCTTAGATAATATCTTTCTAGCTCTATCAATGGAAGTTTTTGTTCCAGCACGCCCCCTTGCCTGCTTATCTTCAAGTTCGCTTATTTCATCATTTAAATTTTTTCTAATCCACTCTCTTAAATCTGTCTGATAATGTTTGATTAATTCCCACGAAAAACTATGAATGGTAGAAACAGTAAAAGTTGTATCAAACTCAAGCCGTTGTTTGATTTCATCACTTGCAGCATTAGTAAAAGTAATAATCGCTATTTTCTGACCATTCAATTTTAACCTTCTACTATGCTCTAATTTAAATTTTTTTAACACCTGAACTAAAGAGTGAGTCTTTCCTGAACCTGCACCAGCAAATAGAAAGAAGCTCTTTGGTAAATCAAGATTAAGACATGAGAATATTTGGGATTCCTCATTCGTTAATTTTATTAATGCATCTGACATTACTTACCCTCCCCTATATTTTTATCCATTATATAATCATAATCTTTGCATCTTAGCATACGCTCTAACCACCTAAGACCATCCGCAATATACTGAGGAGTAGATATTGTATCTTCTAAATAAAATAACTCAAGTGCCATCTCTGCTTTTTTGCCATTTTTTAAAGCTTCAAATATTTCGCAAGATGCCTTTAATGCACTTTCTTCATCTAAAGCATCATACATCTTTTTTATAAGTCCCGTTGATGAACTTAACTTCTCAAAAATAGCTTGATTACTAAAAACAAGAGCATCTTCAAACGTATATGGTATTACTTCACAATCGCTACCTTTATACGTGATATCTATTGGGTTTTGGTAAGCTACTCTTATAAGTTTACTATCCGATATTTTTTTGTTTTCGTTTAGTTCCAGTAATTCATCTAATGTGTTTTTCTTAGGAATCCAATCTTTTAGTGTATTATTTCCAGTCCTATAACCTTTATTACGTTCTGGAAGCACTTTTCCTTGTGTATCACTTTTAATAGAGTCTATATCTGTAATAACTAATGTTGGTAAACCCAAATCTTCAATGAGAGGTCGTAATCTGTGTGCATGGCTTCCCCCTATTTCCAACAATGAAATATATCTTGAATCTAATTGTTTATGATGCTTTTTAATAAAATAAGGTACTAACATTCTTTCTACGGGTCCTTCAACTAAAATTATCGCATCCGCAAAGAATAAATCACAATGAGTTGTCTTTAAATAGCGCGTAGCAAATCTAGAAGTTATATTCTCTTCACCAAAGGTGGTAGACAGATTGATAACTTCTGTACAAGGTACAGATTCAATTGTTGTGGCTGGCTTTTTTTGAAAATACCTAAGACATTTAAAATCAATTTCATGTGCTATATGACTTGAATGTGTACTTACAATCATCTGAGTTGAAAGAAAATTGGATTTTTTCAACTCTTCCATCTCTTCTTTTTTTTGCTTCTTTATTTTATCTTGCTTCTTTAATTCATCATGATTGCGTAAAACATCATAAGCCTTTTTAATAAATACTTGCTGTACCTGAGCATGCAAATGCGCCTCCGGCTCTTCAATTATAACAATGTGAAGTGGTTCTATAAAGCCTTTCTCATCCCCAGCATAACTAGCTTTTCCTTTTCTCATCCACTCATCTCTAAAACGTATTAATTTGAATACCATTGAAACTAGGTTCTGATAACCTAATCCATTATACTTTTCAGGTAATGATAGTGGAGATGATTCATTTTTTCCAATATCAAACAGAACCGCACTATCATGTTTTAGGTTTTCAACAGGGTTAACTTTACAACATAATGAAATTTTAGGATCACTAAATCCAGGATATCCAAGGTTTTCTAACTCTGAAATAGCACTTTCAAAACTCACTTTAAGCTTATCATCAAATTTTTGTTGAGCTTCCTCTATAGCTTCCAATGCATCAATATCTTTTTCCTCGGGTAATTCCGAAGGATCAAGGTGTTTATCGTAATAATCTCTAAGTTGACTTGTTAAATTTCCTCCTGTAGTATCACTTGATACACTTGAGGTTTTTGCATCTGAAAAACCTCGCTGAGCATTGATAATATCTATCTTAAAAAGTCCTTTAAATGGATTGAAGTCCAAGGATTCTGAGTCATCAGATAAATGTTGTGGCGAAATTGATCTATCCGCTTCACTCTCCGATTTAGATGGGTCAAGTATGTATGCATTGATTGAAAAATATTTAGCTAATCTTCTTTCTAGAAAATCTTTTAAATTTTTAGGCCATAAAACTAGATTAGGTTTATTCGCGGAAGCCTTTCGTGCTGTTTTACATGCGTTTAAATAATCTCCATATAATTCTTCACAATTTTTAGGTTCTAAGCAAAGTCGTACACCTAGCAAACCACCTTCCCAAGATAATGTAGGAATTAAGTGACTTACATAATGAATTTCTCCTTCTACAACATTAATCCATATATCCACAGAGGGCATATACGGTCTAAATAAAGATACACTAAAATCTACTTTTTCACTATCATCTTCACTACATCTGATCCAATTTTCTCCTATATCGTTTATATGTTTCCAATTAGATAATGTAAAATCAGTAACAGATATATCCTTCTGTCTTTCTTTCTTTAAAAAAAGTATTAATGCATCCATAGCAGATGTTTTTCCACTGTTATTAGCACCTACAAAAACAGTTTCTCTTTCCCCTAACCCAACACGACAACATTTCAATTTTCTGAAATTCTGTATATCCACATAAAGTATTTCCATTTTTCCCTCTCCCTTTTAAGCAAATGGTTTGTCATTTGCAATCTAAAAATTCTTTAAGTATTACTAGTAAGATACTTATTATCCAAATCCTCAACAAGCACTTTCATCTGACTAATAGCAATCTTATTCAACTTCTCTAACCTTAACCTTTGCTCCATTCCCTCATTGATAAATACAGCATTTAAACTCTCCAGATTAGAAAGACACACTAATTGAGATACATTTGCATAATCTCGTATATTACCTTTTTTATCAGGGTTTCGCTCTCTCCACGTCTTCGCTGTCATTCCAAACAAAGCCATATTAAGCACATCTGCTTCCGAAGCATAGATGATACTTTTCTGTTTATTGCTTAGTTCATCAGGTATTAAGTTTTCTTTTATTGCATCTGTATGTATACGATAATTAATCTTAGCAAGATTTCTTTTTATATCCCATCCTAATTGAATTTGTTCTTGCTCTTTTAGTCGTTGAAATTCCTTGATGAGATATATCTTAAATTCGGCACTAATCCACATTCCAAATTCAAATGCAATATCTTTATGAGCATAAGTACCACCGTATCTTCCTGCCTTTGCCATTAAACCTATTGCATTTGTCTTATTAACCCACTCTTTAACACTTATTTTATAACTATTTAATCCTGCTTGATTTCTAATTGTGGCGAATTCGCCATAATTAAAATTTGGATTATGTATCCTTTCCCATATCCCAAGATATTCAACTGTATTTCTGTTTCTAAGCCAGTCAGAAATAAAGAAATCTCCATCCTTTGCTCTCAGCATGTCCGTTAGCGATATATAGTCTTCTTCATTTACTGAACTTATCGTTATCGCTGTCCCTTGTACATCAATTTTTTTATTTTTAGATGCCATCATTTTGCCCCCTTTCAACTTCATGGTGTATTTATTGAATATTATAGCACTAACAACAACACATTCCAACATTATCCATTTGTTAAAGATAATTTTTTCAAAATAAAAGACAAAATCTCTTGTTAACCACTAGAAATTTTGTCTCTTAATATATGCTATATTCATCTATATACTATGTCATTTAATACTACTTCTTCAGCCACACTCCTAGCAATATTATAATACCCAACCCTATCCATAAACCCACTATCCTCTGGTATAGGATTCTTCTTATGATATTGCTCCTCAATCAGCATAGCCATCTTATTGGCTTCATCATTAACCCTATGACAATGCTCCATCAACTCACCATTCACAAGCATTTCTCTATACATACGTGGCTTATGCTCTTTAAGATATATAAGTCTCATTCCCCCATATTTCCCAAGCGGTCTCTCATCATCCTTCACATCATTTGAAACCTGAATCTTAGGATATAATATCCCATCAACCTCTTCATACTCTAATTCCACAGGCTTAAACTTGCTCATCTGAAAGCACCTCCATCATTATCCTAGAACCAATTTTAAAGCCTTCAATAAAGGTTTCAAGATTACAATAGGAGTCTCTTTCATTGCGTGTCGTTAGTAATTCATCATAAAGTTTAAATTCAGTTTCATCTAGTTTACTTATAAAATCATCTTCTAGCTTACCAATTCTTTCATCAACCTGTTTTAACTCTTTACTTCTTGGTAAAACATCTTCATTTTTATAGATTTCATCATAATACAACATTTCTAAAATACGCTTCATTCAAATCACCTTTCTTATTTTTATTTAAAAGGTAATCCAAACAAAAACATCCTTTATATCCACTCACGCCCTACCTCAGTTCAATACTGACTGAACATATCTACTCAGTACCTATTTTAATAGCAACACGCACCGTAATTTCTCTATTAAAGTTCTTATTTCTGAAATTCGCTATGTCAGTACTAAAAGTACAATAATCGCAGAAGTGTGTAAATTCCTTGATTATTAAGAGTCTTGACGATATAGTACCGTCACTGTCTCGACGTGCACCGTATGCGGAAACATATCCACACACCTAACCTTCTGCAATTCATACCCTCTCGCCAAAAACACCTCTAAATCCCTCACCAACGACGTCGGCTTACAAGACACATACACAATCTGATTGACCCCAAAATCAATAATCTTCTGCAATGCCTTCGGATGTATCCCATCTCTTGGGGGGTCTAGTACAATAATATCTGGCTTATCTTTCAATTCATCAATCACTTTCAACACATCACCAGCAATAAACTCACAGTTATCAAGCCCGTTTAACTTAGCATTCTCTTTCGCAGCTTCCACAGCCTCTTCCACAATCTCAACACCAACAGCTTTCTTAGCAACAGGTGCTAACATCTGCGTAATGGTACCTGTCCCACTGTAGAGGTCAAAGATGATTTTATCTTTCGTCTCGCCAACATAATCACGTACTACCGAATAGAGCTTTTCTGCCCCAAGTGAATTGGTTTGGAAGAATGAGAAGGATGAAATACGGAATTTCAGTCCTAGTAACTCTTCGATAAAGTAATCTTTGCCATAGAGATTTCTTAGTTCATCTGCTTTTACCACATCTGCTACGCTGTCATTAACAGTATGCATGATGGATACAACCTCCCCATCTAATGCAGCGGTTGTTATCTTCTCTACCCATTCTGTAAGGTCCACATTCATCTGTGAGGACGTTACTATATTAATAAGCAACTCTTTTGTCTTAACAGCTTTACGCACGACCATATGGCGTAAATAGCCTTCGTGAGACTTCTTAGCATAATAGGGAATATCCTTATGGCTAAAATAATCAAGGGTTGTTTTTAAGATGGTATTAAAATCTTGATCAACAATCTGACAATCATCTACTGTTACGATATCATGGAATGCTCCTCTCTTGTGCATACCAAGAGCTAGGGGACCATCTTTATATTCATCTCCAAAACTATACTCCATCTTATTACGATAATGAAATACATTAGGGCTTGGTGTAATCCCTTCATAATCATAGGATACATCAAGTTCATTAATTAATTCAAGCACTTGTGATTCCTTCAATTTCAATTGTTCTTCATAGGGTAGTGACTGATACAGACACCCGCCACATGTACCAAATACAGAACAAGGTGCTTCCTCTTCTAGAGATGACTTCTCAACTACCTCTAGTAGACGTCCCTCAATCTTATTTCTTCTCTTCTTGGTGATTCTAGCTTTGATTGTCTGCCCTGGGATGACATTCTTAACGGCAACCATCTCACCCTCTATTTCCATTACTCCCTTATTCGGGAAGTTCACTTTCGTTATAAGTCCTTCAACAATATCTTTCTTTTTCATGTTTCGTATCTCCTTAGCTATATCGTTCTGTTCATGATTATGTAACATATAATAGCTTCTATATTTTACTAATATTTAGTCCATAACTCAAGAAAAGAGGCTACGCCTCGTCTTCCGTAGGAAGTTTTAGTCGTTAGGAAAGTTTCCTTAGCGCATATGCTAAATTAAGAACTTTCCCACGAAAATAAATACCTCTAGCCTTATTTTAAGGCAGCATTAATAAGGTATTACTCTCTTATGTAAAAGTAATACCTTATTCCTTTGGCTTACTTTTACATTATTGCCTTTGTTACATGATATCCTTTTTCTTCTAGTTCTTTCATCCATCGCTTTAGCTTTTTACTCTCTCTTGATTCTTCTTGCTTTAATGTTTGTTCTTTGTATTCTTCCTGATTTTTTATTAAATTATAGCTTATTCTTAATATTAGATTTGCTAATGCTACTGTTGCTTTCTTTTTACCCATTCGTTTTACATTTTTCCAGTATGTTCTGGATAGCCTTGTATTTTTGGTAAGCTGTGCTGCCCATGCACACTCACATAACATTGATGTCAAATTGGTATTTCCTTTTACTGTTTTGCTTCTTTTTTTTACCTGCACTTTCATTATTACCTGGGCTTAACCCAGCCCATGATGATAAATGTTTGGCCGTTGGAAAAACTTCCATATCTATTCCTATTTCCGCTATGATAGTTGTGGCTGCTTTTTGGTCCACTCCTGGTATTGTATCTAGTAAATCTATTTCTTTTTTATAGGGCATGCTATATGTTTTTAACTCTTCTTCTATTTCCCTTAGTTGTTTTTCTAGATACTCTATATGCCTATATGAATATCTTAACATTTCTACATGATGTTTTCTGATTCTACCATTTAGACTCCGTAATATTTCTGGTATCTTTTTTCTCAATCCTCCTTTACCTCTTCCACTTGTGAATTCAAGCAAATCTTTGTTAGTTATCTTTTCTCCATTTACCAGTTTCTCTAATATCATTCTTCCAGTATCTCCGAATACATCCGATATGTTTGTCGCTATTTTTATATTGGCATCTTGTAATATCTTATGAATCCTATTCTTTTCAGAAGCCATCATTTGGACTGTCTTCTTGCGGTACCTTGTTAAGTCGCGCAAGTCTCTTATTCCTTCGTCAGGTACAAAACTCTTTGGCACTAAACCACTTCTTAGTAATTTTGCTATCCACTCACTATCTTTCACATCTGTTTTTCTACCAGGCAAGTTCTTTATGTGTGCTGCATTAGCTAATATTAATTCAAAATTACCAGCTTCTAATATATTCCACACTGGTTTCCAGTATACTCCTGTGCTTTCCATTGCTACATGAGAGCACTCATTTGCTTCTAAGTACTTCATCAACGCTATTAAGCTCTCTGTATCAGCATCATATGTAGTAACCGTTGATTCTGGTTTCTTATCAAGCTTACCCTTCGTAATACAAACAACAATAGTATCTCGATGTACATCAAGACCTGCACAGCTTTTTAATATGGCTTCCATACCATCAACTCCTGCAATTCATTTACAAGGCATACCTAATAATTCGCATATATAAAAAATTTCCCACACGTGCTTGAAGCACAATACTTTGTTCTTTTGAATTATTAGTTCCAGTTTCCTACGCGGAGTATGTCTACCACAAAGTTCTACGGGTCACCTGACTGCCTTGCATATATCCATTATGACATGCTTCGGTTGAATTATGCCTTGGTATTATTTTCATCATACCTTGTGTAGCATTTCATGGGGGTTTCCTAAAAGATAAAGATAGCGGAGATATAATCTCCGCTGTGATTTACTCTTCTTCAGTTTCAGGTTCTTCTTCTGTAGAGTCCTCAGATTCTTCGCTGTCTTGGTCCTCATCGTTGCTCTCGTCTTCGTATTCCATATCTTCGAAATCTTCATCTTCAAACTCTTCGAATTCTTCAAAGTCTTCCTCTTCGAAATCTTCAAATTCATTTGGTGCAAGTAGCTTATATAAAGCAAATGCGCCAGCTGCGATTGTCACAGCACCTATTGTTACCCAAACCCAAACTTTCCACTTGCACTTCTTCTCTTCCTCTTTGCCCTTGTTGAACTTCTTAAGAAAGTCATTGACTTGTTTTATATTAAGTAGCTCTTCTTTCTTGAATTTCTCAATCATACTTACACCAACCTTTCATATATATTTTGTATAATTATACCATTATTCTGTGCATATTGAAACGATTTTTATTCTTATTTTTTATAAAAATTTTATTTAAGCCTTTTTTAAGTTTGCAAGTCGCGCCATAAGCTTCTTAATACCTGCACTTGGGAAGTTCACCGTAACTTCAAAATCAGCACCACCTGGAGCGATTTTCATGACTTCACCAATACCAAACTTCATATGTTTTACTAGATCCCCAACTTCGTAATCTAATTTCAAATTACAAGGCGTGGGCATGGTGTGAACATTTTTCTTTACTTGGTATGGCTTCTCACGTAATGAAGGACGAGCGCGTTTTCTTACTTGTTCTAATGCTTTTGCATGGGCATCATTCCTCTCATGGGTGGTTGGCATGGATTCTTCAAGACCTAATAATTCATCATTAATCTCTCGAACAAATCTAGAGATAGGATTATACTGGGTCATTCCATGGGTCATACGTGAACTAGCTCCCATGAGGTAGAGTTTTTCTTTTGCTCTTGTAATACCCACATAGCATAGACGTCTCTCTTCTTCGATGTCTTCTTGTAGACCAGATGATATGCTCATGAAACTGGGAAAAAGACCATCTTCCATACCCGATATAAACACATATGGGAATTCAAGTCCTTTGGCACTATGCATGGTCATCATAACAACCACATTGGTGTCTTCATTGTAGTTATCAATATCGGCTACTAATGCCACTTCTTCAAGAAAGCCATTAAGTGTTGGTTCTTCTGCATTGGTTTCATATTCTGTCAGCTTAGAAATCATCTCACCAATATTATCAAGACGATTCTTCGCTTCTTCAGTACCTTCTAATTCTAATTCTTTTTTGTAGCCTGTTCGATTCAGTACCTCTTCGGTTAATTCCACGAGGCTCATGGTCTGCATCTCAATGCGTAACCCTAATACAAAGTTACCAAAAGACTCTACCTTCTTAGCTCCACGTGTTATACTGGGAATCTGACTGACTTCACAGAGAGCTTGGAAGAAACTTATATCATTATTATATGCGTATTCTTCAATTCTATTAATCGTTGTTGCACCAATACCTCTTCTTGGTACATTAATGATACGCTTAATAGCAATACCATCTGTGCTGTTATTAATGGTCTTTAGATAGGCTAGGATATCTTTGATTTCTTTTCTCTGGTAGAAAGATATGCCGCCAACAATCTTGTAGGGAATATTTTGCATAATAAAACGTTCCTCAAGTACACGTGATTGGGCATTGGTACGGTATAAAATGGCATAGTCACGATAATTATGACCGTGGTCTTCTATACCTGTTATAATTTTATTGGCTATGAATCCTGCCTCGCTTTTTTCATCAGGCATGCAGCGATAGTCTATAAGATCCCCTGCATCATTATCGGTAAATAAAGTCTTACTTTTTCGACCATCGTTATTACGAATAACTTGATTAGCCGCTTCTAATATATTCTTAGAAGAACGATAATTCTGCTCAAGCTTTACCACCTTAGCATTACCAAAATCTTTCTCAAAATTCAAGATATTACGAATATCAGCTCCTCTAAAACGATAGATAGACTGATCATCGTCACCAACAACACACAGGTTACGGTATTTGGTCGCCAGTAAACCAACAAACATATATTGTACATGGTTGGTATCTTGGTATTCATCCACCATGATGTATTTGAATTTTTCTTGATAACTTGCTAAGACATCTGGACACAATTTAAACAGTTCTACCGTCTTAACTAAGAGATCGTCAAAATCAAGGGCATTATTTTTCTTAAGTCGCTCTTGATAGAGCTTGTACACCTTAGCAACCACTTCTTCGCGATAGTCACTGGCTTGTTTTTCATAGAGCTTAGGGGTTATTAATTTGTCCTTAGCTGAACTTATACTACCGATAATGCTCTTTTCTTTAAATTGCTTAGGATCTATATTAAGTTGTTTCATACATTCTCTAACAAGCTTTTTCTGATCGTCTGAGTCATAGATTGTAAAATAACGATCGTAACCAATTTTATCAATATGACGTCTTAGAATACGGACACAGGATGAGTGAAAAGTACTAACCCATATGTCCTGACTACCATAGCCAATGAGATTATCAACCCTTTCACGCATTTCCTTAGCTGCCTTATTGGTAAAGGTAATGGCTAAAATATTCCATGGTGCTACTTTTTTTTCTTCTATAAGGTAAGCTATACGATGGGTTAACACCCTTGTTTTTCCTGAACCTGCACCAGCTAATATGAGGAGTGGACCCTCTGTATGTAAGACTGCTTCTTTTTGACTTTTATTCAGTGTATCGTACTTCTTGTCCATAATGATTAATCACCTATTCTAATATGATTTATATATCTTTAGCGGATATATTTTCTATCCTACTATCATATCATATCGAACATAAATTCGCCAGTATTACATACACCAATTTTCATCACAATAACCCTACGATAACATTGGGTAAACTACTGATAAATAGCAAGTTGACGCATAACGTTTCACCTACTTTAACAATGTCCATAAAACTGACAGGATAATCCCTCAATTATTATCCTGTCATCTGGACTTACTCCCTTATACTACTCTCATCAAAATAACCTTAATTATTTACCCTCATCTATCATACACTAGAAATAATACAATTATGTTACATAATAATTATAATTTAATATCAAATACTATACCTTTTATTACATTCTTACTCTATATAGTGCTTATTAACTATTCTATTTTTAATTTAGAGGTCAAAGGTCTTTACCATTCGCTATCTTTTGCTAATTTCACCTTATATTTTTTTCTATTATATGGTATAATACAAAAATTACGAAGGGAGACTTGACCTTATGAATAAAAGAAATGAAATGCTTGGTAATGAAAAAATTAGTTCCTTATTATTGAAATTATCATTACCTGCTACAGTGGGTATGATTGTTAATGCCCTCTATAATATAGTAGATGGTATTTTTATTGGACAATTTGTTGATAAAGACGGCTTAGGCCTCGGCTTAGCTGGTGTAACAGTAGCCATGCCTATTCAACTTGTTGTCATGGCCTTTTCCCTATTAATAGGAATTGGTGCTGCTTCGGCGGTTTCACGTGCATTAGGCGAAAAAAATGCGGATAAAGCTAATCACGTAGCTGGTAATGCTATCTTATCCATTATCATTATTAGTGCCTGCCTATGTCTAATTGGTTTCATGTTTACAGGTCCCCTACTAAGGATCTTTGGTGCAACACCTGATAACTATACGTATGCTTGGGATTATATTCGTGTGATTCTGATTGGTACGACTTACTTTCCTTTTGTTATGACGACCAACAACCTTATTCGTGCAGAAGGTAATGCAAAAGTTTCCATGATGATTATGATTATTGGTACAGGCCTTAACCTTATACTAGATCCATTATTTATTGGTGTTTTTGGTTTAGGCGTTAGCGGTGCGGCTATTGCCACGATTATTTCTCAATTTGCTTCGTTTATTTATATTATCGTCTATTTCTTACAAGGTAAGAGTACTTTGCGTATTAAGTTACATCATTATAAACCTGACTTTCACATTTTATGGGAAGTTATATCTGTTGGATTTTCATCTTTTGCAAGAAACATCGCTGGAAGTATCGTTGCAATCGTATTGAATAATTCACTAAAAATCTATGGTGGCGATGCCGCTCTTACAGTTTATGGTATTATTAATCGTGTACTTATGTTCTTATTCATGCCATTATTCGGTGTGGTTCAAGGTATGCAACCTATTGCAGGATTTAATTATGGTGCTAAACAATACAAACGTGTAAAAGAAGTCTTGAAGTTATCCATGATTATAACTACGGTCTTAGCAACGGCTGGAACAATCATTGGTATGCTTATACCAGAATTAATTATCAAGCTCTTCAAAAACTCTGAAACCATTATTAATGATGGTACCATGGCGCTACGCATTATCCTCATTGCCATTCCTATTATTGGTATACAGATTGTGGGATCTACATTATTCCAATCCCTTGGAAAAGCAGTTCCATCCCTTATACTATCCTTATTACGACAGGTTATTATCTTAATTCCTTTACTAATTATATTGCCACCACTCTTTGAAAATAAGTTATTAGCCATATGGATAGCCTTCCCTATATCGGATACCATTGCGACGATTATTACTATTTTCCTTATAAAAAGGCAACTTCAGTCCCTTGAAAAAGAAGAAACTGACCACCAAGAACTTCAAGTAATTTCACAAACAACTTGATAAGTAGTTTTATATACTATATAATAATTATGTCAAGAAAAGCGATAAATCATGATGTTTAGTATATTTGTAAGTATTCACTCATCATATTATGAGGTGAAAGATATGGATTATTCGAAGTATATAAAAAAAATATTGAAAGATCTAGAAACTACGGATTTTGTGTATTCAAAAGATATTCCTAATATCAGTTTATATATGGATCAAGTGACAACTTTTATGGATGATAACCTTGGACGCATGAAGCGTAGAGATGATGATAAAATACTTACCAAAACCATGATTAATAATTATAGTAAAAATCATATTCTTCCACCACCAGTTAAGAAGAAGTACACAACAAATCATATGATGATGTTGATTTTTATCTATTATTTTAAACATGTGTTATCCATTACGGATATTCAGAAATTATTATCCCCAATCATTGATAAATTAGAAGCTGATGATAAGTTCTCGTTGGATACATTCTATGATACACTATTAAATGTTCAAAAGGACGAATTTAAATTTTTCAAAGAACATATTGAAAATACCATTAATATTGCTAGAAATACCTTTGAAGACTCAGATTCCGATGATAAAGATATCTTAGAATTGTTTAGTATTATACATTTTTTAACCTTACAGGCCACGGCTCAAAAATACGTAGCGGAAAAGCTAATTGATCAATTTTTTAAAAAGCCACCAGAAAAATCCAAAGAAAAAAATAAAAGCTAACGCAATTGCGTTAGCTTTTCATTCTAGAAAATACCATATCATAGCCGTCGTTACCATAATTAAGAGAGCGATTAACACGACTTATTGTAGCTGTAGAAGCACCAGTTTTTTCAGCAATCTCCAAGTAAGTGTGCTTTTCTCTTAACATCTTAGCTACTTGTAATCGCTGTGCAAGTGATTGTAGTTCATTAACCGTACAAATATCTTCAAAAAACAGATAACATTCATCAGGATCTTTAAGATTCAATATCGCTTCAAATAGTTTGTCCAATTCATGCGATTTAATGCTTTTGCTCATTTATCCTTCTCCCTTTCTAACTTAATAACAACTCCTCAATCAAATTTTACCACTTTGAAATATTAAAGTAAAGAAAAATTTAATGCTTTATGAAGCTTTTTAATTTTTCCACTGTTGTATTAATAATAAGCTCTTCTGGGAAGTCTATGGACTCCAACAGTGGAATGACATAATTAAAATTACCAACATCAAACGAGATATGTGCATCACTGTTAACGATAACAGGCACATTCTCTTTCTTACACTTTTCTAACATAAGCGTGATCTTTTCTCTTCCCTTACGAAAACCTTTTGGATTCAGTGAACTGTTGTTTACTTCTAGTAAAACTTTGTGCTCTTTGGCAGCCTGAACGATACGGTCATAATCCAGAGGGTATCTGGCATCATCAGGATGTCCTATAATGTTCACATGAGGATTCTTCATGGCACCAATAATCGCCTTTGTATTTTGCTCTATATCGCCAAAACCAATACATGGTGGATGTAAACTAGCAATAACAATATCCATTTGACTCAGAGAGTAATCATCAACATCAATCCCGCCATCATAGTTAATAATATTGGTTTCTATGCCTTTTAACACACGTACCCCTTCAATGTAGTCAGGCAAAACCGACATGTTATTGAAATAAAATATATGTGTGGCTCCTGGCATAGATGGTGCATGATCTGTTATGGCTACAAGTTCTAAGCCTTTCTTTGCTGCTTCGTGAACTACTTCTTGGATGGTGCTGTATGCATGCCCACTGACAATGGTGTGAGTGTGTGCATCTAGAACGAATTTCATCTTATCACCCCTTCAAGTGCGCATAGCATTACCAAATGATAATGCCTATGATGCCTGCTGTTGCAATGTAATATATCGGATGTTTTTTATATCGTAAAACTGCGTATAAGCTAACTGCAAAAAGAATAAGAGACTTAGCATCCACAAGAGATAATAGTTCCTTGGTTTCCTTGTAGGCATCAACGTGAATAATTGAAACCATAGCTACGTTAACAAGCGCTGTTAAAATTAATCCCACTACTGCGGCTCTTAAACCGACAAAAACAGCTTTTACAACTGGTTTCTCGTTAAAATGGTGTAAAAACTTTGATACAATAAGTATAATGAGAAATCCTGGTAGGATAACGCCAATTGATGCAAATAGTGCACCTAATATACCTGCTTGGTCAAAACCTACGAAAGTTGCCATGTTAATGGCAATGGGTCCTGGTGTGGATTGGGATATAGCAATCATGTCTGCAAACTGCTCTTCTGTTAACCATGAAAATTGTACAGCCTTTTCTTGTAACAAAGGCAACATGGCTAATCCACCACCATAAGTCAGTAATCCAATCTTAAAAAATTCATAGAACAATCTAGCTATTATCATTATTCTTTTCCTTTCTGTAGTAAATAGTGATACTTAGAACTGTGGCACCTATAATAACCCATACAGGTGAAATACCCACAATCATAACACATATAAAAGAAAGGATAGCTAATAATATGCCCCATATATCGTGTACGATTTTCTTAATCATCTTATAAACCGATAAGATCAATAAAGCAAGTACAGCTATTCGAATACCTCGAAAAGCATTAGCAACTTCACTTACCTCTCGAAACTTATTAAAAAAGATTGCAATGATGGTAATGATAATCAGTGATGGTGATATAACACCTAGAGACGCTGCAACAGCACCCCAAAAGCCTTTCAATCTAATACCTAATAAAGTGGCTGTATTCACAGCAATAACACCAGGTATGGATTGAGCCAATGCATAGCTATTCATCACTTCCTCATCTGTTGACCACTTATGCTTTTCAACTATTTCTTTTTCAATCATTGGTAACATAGCATAGCCACCACCAATGGTTAATAAGCCGATTTTAAAAAATACAATATAATACTGTAAAATCTCTTTCAAGCCTTTTTTCATCTTTCGTCACCTTTTTAGGAAAATGTCTTCGTGAGACAAATTCCCAACATATTCTAACATATATAGACATTCTTGAAAAGGTTTATTTAGATTAATTAATAATTTACCTTAACTTTATTAATAATATTTCCCTATATTCATTAATATGTTCATAAAGTTAACATTCTATGTCCATATAATATTATCTTATATAAAAGTAAACCTCATGTAGATTCTTTATAGATTTATTAAACCACCCTCCATAAAAAACCTTATTTTCTATATATGGGCATTACCTGATCTACTGTTTTGTTGGCTAAGCTGCCTTGTAACAGGTACAATCTCTCTTGCATACTATAATTTCATAAAAGCAAGCAGCGCTTGCTGTTTGTCTGTATGCCCACTATTAAGGAGGATTTTTTCGTGAAGAAAAAATGGATTAGCATCATTGTACTTACACTTGTTATCATGACAACCCTGCTAAATGGGTGTAATAGTAACAAGAACCTGACAACTGTAAGACTAAATGAAGTTGTACACTCAATTTTCTATGCACCACAGTATGTTGCTATTGAGAAAGGTTTCTTTAAAGACGAAGGATTGGATATTGAACTTACTACAGGATGGGGAGCCGATAAATCCATGACAGCATTGATTTCAAATAATGCGGACATCGCTTTTATGGGACCTGAAGCTTCAATTTACGTTAAGAATGAAGGTAAGGAAGATTATGTGGTTAATTTTGCACAACTAAAGATACAATTATGCTTAAACGATAAAGAAAAATAGTCCCAACTAAAAAGGGACTATTTTTTTAATTAAAAACGATAGTGAATAATACCTTTAATAAATATTCCAATCTGATTCAAAACTTTATTAGGAAGTGACTCTAATTGAGCAATCTCAATTACATTACAACCAGTAATATTCTGTACTCTTTTTAAATATAATTCATTGTTCATTCTTTCTAAATCATAAATATTACTATGATCTGGATGTTCCTTAATATCATTAATGATGTTTTTATACTCTTCTTTTAAAGCTGTCAATTCGTCCATTATAATCCAACCCCTGTCCCTATGTTTTCACGTGTTCTCAACAATAGTATGCACCGAACATTAAGCCAGAAGTAAAAGCAAATTTATGTATAACCAACTTTGATTCCCTCCCTATCCTTAATATTGGGGCATCGGCATTGCAACTCCTAGTCCTTGGATATAGGTCGTATACAATAGCACATATCCCTTATTTTCAGTTGAGAGGAGTTTAATCGTTATGGTTAATATACATGGCGCCAACCTCCCACTATACATATTAGGGCATCGGCATTATAGACTCCTAGTCCTTGGATATAGGTCGTGCATAATAGCACATATCCCAATTAATTACTCGCAAGATGAAGGCTATCCATGTATTAATATATAGTTCGAACTATGTATTTCATCATATCATAACTACAGGTTTCTTCGCTACTCGACTATTATTGTGTACACGGTAATTATCAGACTATTTTTCATCAAAAAGATCTTTTATTTTAACCCCAAGCATATTGGCTATTTCATTAAGTCTCTTCAAATCTGGTGAATTTCTGTTATTCTCTGCATCACTTATCCAAGTTTGGGATATCCCTGTCTTCTTAGCTAACTTAATTTGACTTATTTTTCTTTTGTTGCGCAGTTCTTTTATTTTGAGTAAATACATAATGTCCACCTCACAAGCCTTTTGTTAAATTATACCTTTAGCTTGGTACAGCGTTCATTTGGCGATTGCTGGTAAATCCATATTAAAATATGCTATGCACTAAACCTACCTTTTGTCCATTAATTAATTTATGAACTCATTTTAAAAGAGCCTGCCAACAACGGCAGACTCTTTATGTACTAATCAGGTTTAAGTTCAATTATTTTAACAATGAGATGTAGATCTAGTTAGAAAAAAGTTTATTTTTGCTTCTTAAAACAATTACCCATAAAAGAATTGCCATTAATACGTTCAACACTTGTGAATACATGCTGATAGTGTTTGGTAAACCAGTTACGGAATATAAATTGCTAATCCAATCCCAAAGACCATGATACAAAATAATAGGTAATAAACTCTTTTGTTTTATAACCAATGGAGCTGTAAATAGACCAAATATAAATGTAAATATAAGTTGTAATACAACAGAGCTTATGTCCCCACCGGAAATTAGATTTGATAAATGGAATAATGAAAAAACAGCAGCACTAATGAACATTGCCTTAGGTAATCCATGTTTCTCGAAAACTTGTAAGACAGCACCTCTAAATAAAATTTCCTCACTAACGCCAATTAATATAGTTGTTATACCATAAATTATTATGACCTGAATGGCTTGATTGTTTAATTGACTTAAACCAGGTAGCAACATAATCAAAGTAATTATTAATAATATAAAATGTGGCAAAATCCATATGAGTTGTTTGAAATGAATTTTTTGGAAAGATTTTTTAAGATGACCATACTTTTTGAGCTCATAAATTGAAATGATACTTAATCCAACTTGAATTAACAACAGCAGTCCATGATAAACTAAGACATTTTGTGTTGACTGATATACTTTTGTAGCTAATAATCCCATTATTCCGCTAAATAATGAATATATTAATATAACCAATAATATTTTGACTTCTTTTCTTTTTAACATAAATGGTCTCTCTTTCGTTATAAATAGTTTGTGAAATCCCTGATATGGAGTCAGTATAGTATGTTTTTTGATTATTCATCAAGATATAAAATATAGTGATTATATTATAAAAGTATTAAACGTGATATATGAATGTAAGGTATTAAATTTAGTTAAGGATCAGAAAGTCTTTTAAATTTCGAAGTGAGCTTATCAATTTTTAACCTTAGAATATCAATGCTTAATAGATTTTTATATTGCACTCGTTACTAATTATGCGATTACTACATATTAAATCTTATACTATATGGTTCGGATAAAAAACCAGTATCATGATCAATACGTATGTAAATATAATCATCTTTCTTTAATTTAAGATCAATTCTTTCGCTACCATCCCAACTTGCAATAAATCTTATGTTCTTTTGAGAAGAATCATAAAGATACAAATCTATGTCTATATTACTACTTGCTTTAGCGATGTCAAATTTCAAATAAAGATCCAATATTCCAGATTTAGTAGCTATAAGTTTAAAATAATCTGTATGGTCAAAATCATTTACTGTACCATAAAGAAATGTATAATCACCATAAATAGAATAGACATCAGCAGTTTCAATAGTATTATTAAACTCATCTTCATAATACTCTCTGTAATAAGTATCAGCATTTACTATTAGTGCTTGGGTAGATATAATTCCTATTATTAAAAATAAAGCTAAAATTTTTCTCATTTTCTTTCCTCCTAATATTTTGATTAGCACTGTAATATAATACTATATTCCATTTAATTAATTTGTAATTTTCTGAATGTAAAATACGCAAATAATGACAAACTATCATAAACAAAGCCCCTCCTCAATGGAAGGTCTCTATGTACTAATCGGTGCTTTTGTCGTTATAAAGTATTTCATATCAATAAATTATAGAAGCTATAACTCTATAATCGTTTTCCCCTGTACGTACGATATCAACTCTAAATTGGGTTCTTAATGAAACTCCAAAACTATTTTTAGAATCAACATTCCCTATAATACTATATTCATTTTTTTCTTCGGTAAAAGCTATTTTAATATTACTAAATTTTGCAGAAGATGGACTTTTAAGCTTATCTTTTATAACTTCTTTAGCACTATAATATGCAAAGTCTTCGTCTTTCTTGGTCCAATCATCGCTACTACCACATCCTCGGAAAAACACAAAAAATAATAAGAGAACAATAAAAATTAATACACAACCATTGAAACAGCCCTTTTTGCTAGATTGATCCTGGCTTATATCATCCGACATTATTAATCACTCTCCTTTCTTGTAATTAAATAATAATTATATTATAAAACATATTAAGTTAATTATCTACAAAGGAACTGTATATTAAAACAATCCTTACTTTAAATATTGCATTTCTCATTATAAAATTGACATTTAGTTCATATAACAGTATATAATTTGGCATAAACTACATTACGATTTAGTAAGTCTGTTTTGCTTTTTCATTAACTTCTTTACCCTTATTTCATCTCTCTTTTCTCTTACATAATTATCCCACTTAAAACTTAATTCCTTTTGTTTCGTAATAGGGTCTATATTACGTGGCATCATACTATTGGATTGATCAACGTATGCCATGCCTATATAATTTTCAATCATTGTTAACACATGTATATTGTATGCATTTGTACATCTTTCAACTGTAGTGCTACCAATTTCACCTATTAATTTATAAGGATAGAAACGCTCTATATAACTTTCTTGCTGTTTTATATTTTTATTTATTATTTCTTTATTCCATAAAATAATAAGGAACACTCCACTACCAAATCTTATTAAATGTTTACTCTGTACTCCGTCTATAGTATACATAGTACAATCTTTATTTACAGTATAATAACTTCCCAGTGGATCACATGGTATTATTAGGCTATCATAGATCAACTGCGGATCTCGTAATATTTGTAATTGCATATTACCAACCCAAAACTCTGGCATCGCTGATGTGTTAACGAATAATCCCCCAAAAATTGAAATTTCGCCTATCTTTGTTTTGCTATTTCCCAATATATATTCTAGATTACTTTCAAAAAATGATACATCTTTCTTAAGCGCACGTTCTGAGTTATATATTATCTTAAGTAACCATCTTTCTAGTAAATTGTATTTATAATTTACAGTAATCTTATCGTCTTTATCATAGGTTTTAACAAAATACTGTTTTATAAAATCAAGACCATAACTATCTAAATCTGATAAACATTCGTTATTACATATATTACAAACATCTTTAATGACTGATTCGGATTGATATGCATTTGTTCTACCTTCTTTTAGATCATAGACATAATTGCATTCTGGAAATAAATCAATAATCCCTTTTGGTATTATATGCTCCCTTGTGGCTCTTTTATCTTCTTTACAATATGCACAAAGCATTATATCTCCTCCCTAACACTGTGGTACTAAAAAGCACTTAATAAGCATATAAACTTACCCCCGACCTATTAGTTAGATAGACCGGGGGTTTCCTAAACGTTGTTATCCTAAACTTTTCTCACAAAAGTGAGTAATCAACATTTCCCTACAAAGGGTTGTTTTTGGGCTTTCGCCCTACTTATCAAACATATAATAACATTATATTCCTTTAATGTCAAATTTACTTAACATTTTCTTCATAATAGTATATAATATCAATCAGGATGTATACCATATTTTATTCATTATATGGAGGTGTTAAGATGAGATTAGATATAGAAATGATGGGGAACGTGAAACAAGAAATGGTGATGGAAGACGAGTACCAAGAGCGTTAGAACTACTCCACCTCCAAGACCACTAAAACAAACAAATAATAATATTAGTTACATATTACTTTTTAACTGATTACATTTATCTATATTGTAAAAATCAATCACTAGACTATTATCTGGGTCAACAAACGAAAAATCAATATCTGTAAAATAATTTTTATTGTAATATCCTTAAACTATAGACGAGTAACTCACAATGAGTTCTTTTATTGTAAGTTGAGGTGGTGCCCATCCTTCAATAACACCTCTTTTTAGTAATTGTCCATTCTTATAAACAGCTACAACCCTATCTTTGATATCTTTTTCTTCAAATATGTGTTCCCACATAGTCTTAGATTTGACGTTTTGGGGTTTTCCAACTTTTGTATTGTATTGATTAATCATCCATAGAATCCATTTAGTATTTATTCTATACCAGACTATTGAAAATAATATCGTTGTCAATGAAGATATAACCACATATATAGCAAGGAATTTTATTTTTGAGAATCCCTTTACTATCGCCTCTAGGCTTTCCTATACCTGTACTAAAGCTTCTTTTAGTGCTGGATAAAAAAATAAAGCCCACCAGGTAATCGGTAGACTCATCTTATGCACTAATCAATGCTTTAACGCAATTATAATCCTTGAATTGGAAAGTCCAACTCTTTTTCGGGCAAACCAAGTGAGCGACCATATCTAATACTTTATTCCTAGCATTCTTATTCTCATAATCAAACATAAACTTTCTGCCTTTAACTATGGCAATAATATTCGTTCCCCTCCAAAAGTGCATGTACCAATCTTCAATTATATGATTAGATAATTGTTCTATCTCAGTATCTGAAATATTAACCTCATACATATGCCATCTATCAGATTTTTTTCGTGACCTGTAATATGTATCTTTTTTATATCAAGTTTATTTATAAGCAATATTATCATTTAAGCTTTAACAATAACACCTGTATAATTTTTACTCATAGAATCCCTCCTTTTTACTAATTAATACTTTAATCTACCTGGTATGATTATTTTATACCATGAATTTTAAGCTGAAATCCCATCACTAAACGATAAATAGTCGGAAACATGAATAACATAAATACTGAAGCAATAAATCCCAATAAATCTAGGGCAATGATGGGGGCAATTAACGCGTAGATAGTTATAAATACATATGGATACATAAAAACCTTAGAGCCAAAATTTAAGAATTTGTATAGAAGTTTATCCCTAAATCTACTTTCATCAGAAATAATTTCTATCCAAAAAATCTTATATAAAAGTCTTTTAACATTTTTACATCTTTCGTTCTTAAATATAGCAATAGATATAAAAACAGTTATTATTAACTCTAGTAGCATAATTAGTTCAGGCACTAATATCCCTCCTCTAATTTGACATTTAGCATATAGTATAACACTATATATTATCATAACGTTCTGTGAGTTGATGACGTGTGGACGTCCTTCGAAATTATTGTCCAAGTATGCCATATGCTGTTAGATGATGTAATCAATGGAAGCTTTCTAGTAACTAATACCTTTTTTAGAATTCATCGAACATAATCTAATCTTCCTTCTTTATAATTATATTCTCATCTATTGTCTCTATTAATTTTTTAAGCATGTCATAATCTTGAGTGCTCATTTTGCTTCCTGTAATAACCTCAACTATTCTCACATCCACAAATTGTGTCTCATCCTTAATAAAAACTCGTTCTTCTTCTTCATATTTCCATCTATCGAGCTTCTTTGATAAAATATCACAAGCATTTCCCCCTAATGAAGGCATCCATCCATTATCTAAATAAAACAATTCTGGCAAATAATCAATTGGTCTTAAATCATATTTACTTTTATCTATTTCAACACCAAAAGCAACACCTTTATGACCATTCGCATAGTGCGCCCACATTAACTGTATATTATTCTTTCTTGATAAACTTACAATACGAATTTTTTTCTTATTACTGTTAAGCTCCTTAATAAATCTATTCGGAATTCTATTAGAATGATCATATACACCTTCCATTGGATCATTTAAGTCATGGTATAAAGCCGCATACAACCTCTTATATAAAAGAATGTCAACAAAATTTTTAAAATTATCTAAACTCCTATATTTATATAATAACATTTCTCTCTCCTTCATCAAACTAATTAATTATTTCATCTAACTACACTATTACCGATAGTCGCTAATACCTCTAAAAAGTAGTTCTTACCGAATATATAATCCTTATATTTACTTAATTTTACATACAAACAAAATATTACTTTAGTGCCAATATAATATTAACAGATAATTTAATGGTAAGCAATAAAAAAGAGCCCACTTTCAATTACGAAAGTAAGCTTCGCTTATATCT
>JMSU01000173.1_pt1 | contig 25074 bp, 16 predicted proteins | sample 179011 | NCBI WGS metagenome assembly JMSU01 (sample SAMN02769580, study PRJNA246767) | bioreactor metagenome | isolation source: Culture-1 Bioreactor ArsB derived from microbial biomass from the upper 2 cm... | place: Germany: Bremen | collected day 87 after inoculation
CTATTTTGATTCTGTACTGGCTTATCTTATTTATTAAATAATTCTTTAAGATCGTAAGTAATAAAATCATTTTGACATGGCAACCCATATGATAAATAAAGTTTTTGCTCCTTTTGCTCCATGATTATTGTATATACTGTACAGGCATCATTCTTGTTTTTTGCATGTTTACATATCTCAAACGGTTTTTGCTTATGCTCTGAAAAGAGCTGTTTTATATGATTCAATTCAATTTTATTATTTGAATGTAATACTTCGTTTGCTGTTTTTAATCGCATAACAGATTGCAGATGCAACGCTTTTACTTCCCTGACTTGCAAACGACGGCTTAATAAATGATTTGTATGTACCAGCTGGTTGTTAATTGGATAGCGTAAATCAGTCCCTTTTGCTGTCAGTTCCATATCGATTGCTTGTCCCTTTGAATCCGCTATGATTACATTTAATGCAAAAGCAATGGGAGAGCGAATGACATGACACTGTGCATCTGACATAGAATGGGATTCCAATACCCGCCTTAATAGAATATGGTATGGTGTTCCGTGGGTGTTTATTTCACGTACAGGTAAATAATTAAGTAATACAGCAACCCCCTTATTATTAATCCCCATACTTCCTATAATACCGGCTTCTGTAACTGTAATGAACTGATGGCCTTTTTGGTCATCAGAATGCAGCATAATAATGACTTCTTTAGCGTCTTCAATCCAATCCCAAGTCTGGGCAACGTATATTTTATGATCAACTGTACGTTCTGGTCCTACAAATATACTGGTACACCCTTCATTGGTAAAAGCTGCTTTGTTCCAAACCGCATTCATTAATTCGGTACGTACATTTAAAAAAATAATTTCATCTGTGCTCACGTCTGCACCAACTGCGATACCCTCCATCTCTCTATATAAATCCGGATCATATTTACGAATGGCTTTATCAAAACGCTTCACATCACTTAATAACCTTTCCCAACTTACTTTCCTCATGAAGCAGCATAAGGACTTACAAATTTCTATATTTCTTTTAATCAACCCAGCACATTGACTGCCATGACTAAATCCTCTTTCCCAATTATCTCCCATTACCTTTATGTAAGGAATTACTGTTTTCACTCCATTCACTCCTTATGAAATTAACGTTTCTACATAGTCTATAAAGTCGGCAATTGTAGGAAAATTAGTCATTAAAAATTTATCATCCCCAAACTCTATATCAAAATCCGTTTCACATTTAATAATTATATTTATGAATCCTATTGAATTCATACCTATATCTTGAAAGCTTTGATCAACTGAAACATTATCTTCTGATAACTCCAATACATCAGCGATCATTTTTAATATGGTATCAGAACAACCCGTAACAACACTCATTAAAATCCCTCCTCACATAATAATGTTGTAGTCAATTAATCCACTTAATTAACTGGTTCTATTTAAGCTAATATATCTCATATAATACGATTACCCTTCTTTAATTAATGGCAAGCTTCGCCATTGCGATATCTACTAGCTCGCATGATCTAAATATTCGATTACTTGTCATTGGCTTTAAATCGCCGAAACAGATTGAAAGCGTATATTCATTATAAACTTGACAATTATAAATAAAAACCCGCTATTGTTCTATTATTTAGGATTTGTTATTACCAAGCTTTACGTCATTCACAAATTTACTCGTGGAGCCATCTGTAAATATTTTATACATATTTTCATTTTTCCTTTTCAACAATTTCAATAACACCCACATCCTTATGGTATAAAAATGCAATTAAATAATTTAGGAGAACACCTGTTTTTTCTGGTTTTCTTATTACCTTATAATTCTCTTCTCTTAAGAACTCAATTGCCTCATTCATATTTTGCACCTCATAACAAATATGATAAGGTGTACATCCAATTTTATGAAGTACATTATCAACTGGTGATCCTTCTGTTTCTGCTGGAGATATTAATTCTACCCTTGTACCTTGATTTAGTAAGAATTGAACATGCATCTTCCCCCCTTCCGCATTCTTACGCATTTCCCCTTCTTCTACATAACCTAACTTTTTAAAATGCAATACTGCCTCATTCATATTTTTTACTGCATATCCTATGTGATGAATGTTCATATTAAGAACCTCCTTCTTAATACTAACTAAAATTGAAATACAATTCTGGTGGTATTCCTTTATCCTTTAATCTCATATAAAGACCCAGTCTATTTTTTTCCAGTAATCCACTAATTTCTTTGATGTACTGTAAATTCAGATATTTTTCTGTTATGTTCTCAGCACTGGTTTCACTGAACCCTTTTTCGGTCATATCTAGCAGTTCTCTGAAACATTGTGCGTTTGAGCGATTTATTCGCTCTAAATATTCCCATGCTCTATTTTCATTTTCTATAATAATTTGTCTAATGACTTCACTGCTTTCTCCAAAACTTCTTTTTAAATAATTTATGATTTTGAATTCTTCTCTTATAATGCTACCGATTTTTTTTGCATAAAAATATACTTTTGAATTTTCATTTTCATGATATTTGTAATATAGAAATTTTGAAAGTTTCCCTATATCTTCATTCAAGTAATGGTAAGAATAGCATCCGAGATTTTCTTCCTCGATTAAAAGACCATCCTTTTTTAATTTATAATATAGTGATGAAAATTCTGTTATACCACAGCGTTCCACAATATAATATAATACGGAAGCAAATTTGGTTTTCTCTAGAAAATCAATATTTTTTCTCAGATTTTCAAAAGTGGAGTAAGGATTAAAATTAATAAATCCTATATCAACCGCAATATCATTTTCTCTAAAATATTCAATAGAGCGTAAATTGTCTATGACAGAAGCCGGTTTGTTATATAATCTTAAGTCATCTTCATTACCAGACTCCGTACCAAACACAATGCCAACAAGTCCCGAGTCCTTTATCAGCTTCATTTTTTCAGGATCAAACCGTTTGTACACTTCTGATCTGAAATAGGTCTCATAGGTAATGTCCAGCTTTTCATCAACAATTAACTGTGCGATATCCCACATACGATTAGGGTTACTAGCATTGTAATCCTCAAAGCTGTCGTCAATAAACCAAAAACGGTTAACGCCGTACTTATCCACTATTCCTTTAATCTCAGTAACTATATTTTTAGGACTTCGCCCTCTCCACTTATTGTGTCCTTTCGTTCCCCAAAAGTTCTGATGCCAACAAAAACTACAGCTTGCCATGCAGCCCCTACTTGTTGATATGTATGCATATTTAAGTTTATTGTTTAATAATAAATCCCTTCTTGGAAATGGAAGAGAATCTAAGTCTTCAATTAGTTCTTGTCTTTGATTTACAATTATTCTGTTGTTCTCACGATATAGCAAGTTCCCTATGGTAGATACATCCCTATCGAATTCAATTGCATTTGCTAAATCGCAAAAGGCCAATTCCCCTTCTCCACAAATTGCATAATCATATAAGCTATATTTCTCTAATAACTTTTTTCCATAAAGAGTAGGCCAATATCCTCCAATTGAAATTTTTACATCCGGAAACTTTTCCTTTATCATTTTACACGTTTCTAAAACAACGCTTTCTGTTGTAGAGTACATCGTAACGCCAATTAAATCTGGTTTGTCACTATAAATCTTATCAAAATCCAAATAAGAACGCGTTGAATTCACCAGTGAAACCTCAAACCCGTCTTTTTCCAGATAGGCCGCAATGGAACAGATACCAATTTCTTCTGTTATAATTGCATTTTTTTCAGTTAACACACTGAGCAACAATATTTTTGTTTTTTCTTTATCTTCATTACACTATCCTTTCTCATGCTAACACTGATTATAATTTTTGATGAGGATTAGCATTAATCAGAGGAAATGTTTCTTTCTAACAAATCCACTAATTGATTGATGGTTTTATACTCTAATAAATCGTCATAACTCAAACAATACCCTTGTTTTTCCAACTCAATTTGCATCCTTGCCAATGTAAGAGAATCTCCGCCTATTTGAAAAAATTCATCACTATTTCCAAAATCATCATCTCCTAATATCAACTTCCATATATTTCGAATGATGCTTATTGAAGAGGTTTTTCCTGAAATCTCTAATTTATTATGTTTCTTATCCTTAGAGATTTCCAAAAGACTCTTTTTATCAACTTTATTATTTACTGTAAGTGGTAGAGACTCGACCTTCTCATATACTTTAGGTACCATGTATTCTGGTAACTTATCTTTCAAAAATGCTTTTAACTTATCCACATCAATTTCATCATTCTCTAGATAACAAACTAAATAGGTTTCTTCATATTGATCTCTGTATGGAATGACTGCCGTTTGTGTAATCCCTTCAAATTCCAAAATATTTTTTTCCACTTCATATATTTCTACTCGATTTCCATATACATTGACTTGATTATCTTTTCTACCAAAGTACCAATAACACCTGTTCTCATCTGACATACCAATATCTCCAGATCTATACAGCTTGTCCTCCATCTCTTTATAATAAATAAACTTATCCTTCGTTAACGTATGGTCATTCCAATACCCATCCGCCAAACTGATTCCACTTATGCAGATTTCACCTTTTTCATAGGGATTACATATTTGGTCAAGTTCATTCAGAAGCAATATTTTCGTATTTAATATCGGTTTACCGATGGGAACCGAATTCCAAATTTCTAACAATTCTCTCTCTACAATATGATAAGTTGCATATATTGCAGACTCTGTCATGCCATATATATTTGCATACTTTGCACTTTTAAAGCAATCATAGAACCGTTTCACCAAATTAATGCCTACTTGCTCCCCTCCATTAAAAACCCATCGCAATCTTTCCAGTGGATTTTCTATTTTTTTTACTTCAATATATTCAACGAATACTTTGAGCATAGAAGGTACAAACTGCGTAAAACTTATCTTATGACTTTCCATCCACTCGTACATTTTTTTTGAGTCTTTGGTGTCTTTGCTATTTAGTATTGATATTGTCGCACCATTCAACAAAGGCCAGAAAATCTCCCATATAGAATCTGTAAAACTAATGGATGTTTTATGAGCGATAACATCATTTTCTCTGATATTAAATTGCTGAGTCATCCACTCAAATGTATTCAAAATCGCTTCATGTGATACCATGACACCTTTCGGACTACCCGTAGTACCTGATGTATAGATCATATAAGCAATATGAGATACAGAATTTTTCTGTTTCTTTCCTTCTTTATGATTTCTTGCTTTACTTAATTCTTTTAATGTTAAAACACTTCCATTATATTCTTTCAATTGATGATCCGATAAATTGACAATGATATTGCTTCCTGTATCAGCTATGATCTTCTGTATTCTGTAGAGTGGGTAATTCAAATCAACTGGTACATAAGTAGCCCCACATTTTAGTATGGCAAGTGCAATGGCTATCAACTCTAAACACCTGTCTGAAATGACTACAACAGTCATACCAGAAACAATACCTTCCTGTATGAATACCTCTGCAAATGAATTCGACAGCTCTTCCAGTTCCGAATACGTGATTTTTCTGTCATAATCAATAATAGCAACCTTGTCTGGGTTCAATTTACACTGCTTTGAAATTTTTTCTTGTATTGATTTACCCTTCATACATGACTCCTGTATCAAAAAATTCTCTCAGTAAATCAATTCCCTCATTATAGTATTGGGATGAAAAAGAGAGTCTAAGGGTATGTGGCAATCCAAAGTCTGAACCAGGAACGACTGCTACGGATTTTTCCTCCAAAATCTTTACTGCCAAATCAAGACTTGTTTTATAGTGATATTTTTCCATATACGCTTTACAATCTAGTGTTATATAAAATCCGCCTTCCGAATAAATAGGTCTCATATATTGGTTACCACTCAATACTTTCATGGTGTAGTCTCTTCTCTCTTTATAACTTGAAACCAAGTCTTCTACTTCTTTTTGCTTACCAAGAGCTGCAATGGCTCCAAACTGGACAATCGGGTCTACTGTCAATAAAGTATGATGCTGAATTACCGTTAATGGTTCAATCAATTCGTCCGGTACGATACAATACCCAACTCTTCTGCTATACATACGATAAGCTTTTGAAAAGGCATTGGTCGTAATAAATACTGATTTTGTATCTTTCAAGTTCATTACTGATTTATTTTCTTGATCAAAATAGACATTTGAGTAGATCTCATCATTAACAATGACAGCCCTGCCATCAACAAAACGGTCCATTTCATAAAGTTCCTCATCTGTCAAAACATTTCCTAGTGGATTACCTGGTGTGTTTATGACAACAATTTTAGTTTTATCTGTGAAATTCTTCTTAAAAGATTCCATATCAAGTTTTCTGGTATTTGTATTAATCGTATAATATTTTATTGAAGCTCCTGTAAGTAATGCAGAAAAATGGTATAAAGAATAATAGGGCTTTGGAATCAATACTTCATCTCCAGGCGCAGATAATACCGCAAATAGGTTTCTAAATGCAGCACTCGTACCTGGGGATATAATAAAATTTTTCTCATCAATATCCACATGATAATATTCTTTGTAATGTTTGGATAACTCCTTTTTCAATTTTGGTAATCCTCCCGGATACACAAGTGAACTCTTCTTAAAATCCTCTATTGAATCATTCATCGCCTCTTTAATATCCTTATGTAAAGGTAATTCAGACTTACCCAGTGTCATCCTAATTACTTTTTTACCTTCCTCATATTCCATATAGTTTGCCATGTCATCTAAAACAAACATTAAAAATTGATTCTCTTTGAAGTTAATCTTAGATCTAATATCCATATCTACTCTCCTTTTCTTGATATTTAGTTTCTAGAAGTTACTATAATGCGTAAGTTGTTGCGCGTCGTTCAGATTAAATATTATAATAATTTTTAAGCTTAGGAATTAAACGGTGGATTATTTTTTTCTCTAAATTAGCAGCCACCTCAAGAGCTTCTAATATATCCTGTATAATACGTTTATTTTTTAATAAACCATATATTGATTTCATATTATTATCAACAAGGACATTTTTTAAAAAAATGCATCTATTCTTTTCAAATGCATTCATCACTAGCACGTATTCATTAACTAATAATCTAATATCATCACTTTGTTCATGATTTACCTGATACATATTAATAAATCTTTTATACATGAGTTTTTTATGCTCTGCAAGCAGATGAATACTCCTATAATCAAATACAAATTCCCCTTCAATCAATTTGTTAAATGATGCAATAAGTTGCTTTTGCGCTTCATACCCAAAAATTGCAAGTTCCCCTCTTTCATGAACTATTTCAGGGCGAAGTTCCTCTCGTTGCTGGCTAGAATCAATATATTTTTCTAAAGAATTAATAACCACTTTAGGGTTAAATGTATACTCTTGAAAAGGCAATTGCATTTTGAGTGACATATAGTTATACCAATTTACCCATATTGGTGAAAAACTGTTATTTATATATTTTTTTAGTCTAGCTGTGAAATTCTTGAATTTACTTCTTCCAGAAAATGTATTCGCATTTAATCTATTGATACAGGATTTATACCCATCTTCAATATCCTTGAATTTATACATAATAACAGCATACCCACCTCCATACCTAAACTCTAAACCCCAAAAAATTTTTTTACAAATATCAAATCCAAATAGAAAACATTGAACTGGATAATGATAATTTATATAGGTATTGCTGTTATTCAGGTAAAAGTTGTCAACAAATAACATTACGCACGAATTATTTGTTATATCAGTAATGATGCGATTTAAAATATTTTGTTCTACTACCATAATTTCAGCATTATATGTGTCAACCTCTAAAACATCTTCGTGAAAATTAACATTTTCAAGGAAATCTAGCCAAATTACGCCTTTCTTGTTTTTTATCATGTAAATATTTATGAAATGCTCAAGAATCCAGTTACTCTTATTTGGATTAGCTTGTATGATTGAGAGTGGTAAACAGTAATTTTTATAAGTCGTTATATCATTCTGAATAGTAACATTAACTTTTTTTCTATATAACTCTTGTTTGTTATCCATTTCTATTCTCCCTCACTCTAACATTAGTAAGCATTTATAAAACATCTTATCACAATCATTTCTCTTTCATTTGAAGCAACTCAACCTTATTCTTCTCAGGATCCTCATAAAAAACGATATCGGATTCACCCGCATTAGGAAAACTTACAGAAAACACCTTACTCAACGGCTGCAACCCTTTCTTTTGTAAACGTGCCATCTCTTCAGCTAGGGATGTCACCAACAAAGTAATAGTTGTCCTAGATCCTGACATATCTATTTCTTTTTCTTCGTCACTCAAGTATTCAATTAATTCAATCATACTCCCCATAGCCGATGCCTTAAGTAATACGACTCGATAGGTATCATACTGATTATTAGAAACAAAACGGACTAAGTCTCCTGTTAAATTGTGATCATCTACTATTCTCATTCCCAACTTGTCAACATAGAATTCCAGCATTTTATCCATAGAATTTACAAAGATATCAACATGTAATATCATACAACCACCTCATTCTAATATACGATTAGACATTAAGCCATTGAGGCTTTTTTCATTTCAACTGTTGCTAACATAGCTTGCAATGTTTCAAAATTCTCTGGATCCATATCATCCTCTTTGAATGAGATGCCAAAGTTCTTTTCCATAAAAATAATCACCTTGACAATACTAATAGAATCAATCATTCCACTATCTATTAATTGTTGATCGTTAGCAAATTCCTCATCACTGAAAAATATATCCTGTTGTAAAAAATTTTTAAGTAATTCCTTTTCATTCATGGGTCTATACCACCCTTTCTTTAATCTCAAAATTATTATACTTCATATGCTGCACTATGATTTCATATACATCCAATGTTTTCTCTAAAATCAATAAATGGGTCGCCGATGGAAAACAAACAAATACGGAATCTTTTACATTGGAGTGAGCCCACTTAGATTGCATATATGATGCCACTTGGTCACATTCAGCCGAAGCAAATAAAGTTGGAACTTTTATATTTTTCAATTTTTCCGACACATCATGTTTGTAGTACTCCATGCACATCATTAAAAAGTTCACCATTGTCTCTTTTGAAGTAAAGGGAGACAGTAAAATATTTCGATGTTCTTCCGGCATTATTTCATAAATATACATTTCATCGGCTGATGAAAATTCCTTTACCGGATGATTAAACATTCCTTTATGTATAATCTTCATATAGAAATCCAACATTCGTTCATCATTTTGTATCAAATCTGCAATGAGCTGAATGTTTTCTCGAAACTTGGAATGATACGGTTCACTCCCTGTAAAGGGTGCAAACTCTCCTGCTATAAATATTTGAGACAATACTTTATCTGGATGCTTTAAATGATAAAAAATAGCTGCTTTTGCACCCGAACACCAAGACATCATATGAAATGTACTTAATTTCTCTTGAGAAACAATCTGCTCAATATCTTCTACCTGATCCCAGGTACCACAGTAAGAATCTTCATTTCCATTTCTTTTCTCATGATGATAAAGCCCTCTGCTTCTCCAATAAATGACATAATAATGTTGTGATAATTGTTCTACCAATGAATTCCATGCCTCAGTATTCACGCCATAAGCATTTACGATTAAGATAGCTTCTCCACTGCCAGCAACATGATAAGTAAGTTTACTATCACCTTGTGTATATAAAACCTTTGTATGGCTACCACATATACCAGGTGACTTCTCTTCAATACCTCCTTTGTTTTTTCTAAATCCCTCCACCTTTAGAGCATGTAATACAACTCTTTTTGCATCATCTGTTTTCTCGTGCAAGTCAGGTAAGTGAAACGTATATATTTTATGTAATATTTTATCAATCGCCGTAAGCTCAGATATATTTTCTGTTAATTCGGCATCGATATCATATAAGTCCTCAAAAATCCTCTTACATACATTCATAGAGGAATACTTAGTCGTTGCACATAAATGATAAATTTCAAATAAATTCTGTTTTATGGACTCTTCTAAATCAAGAATTTTTTCAATGATACTATCTACATCAAGAACATGTAAGTCACTATGGTTTTTGCTTAGCAAATGTACCTTATAATTGTCAAAGTAATTAGGAATACGCCCTTTTACCCATTTGACAAAATCATTAATACGTTTGGTTAATTGGCTAATATAATCATTTTCACATTCTCGATCCTGTTTATACAAGATAGGAGTCCGATAAATGGTCCCTTTTATCGTATGATTTCTACAAATTTGCAATATGTATTCTTCATTCAGTTCTTTAATTTTTAGGCATATATCCGACATTTCATCTTCTATAAATGCATAAATCGAACTTACATAGTAAATTTGTTTCACCTTATAAACTTTACAAATTCTTTCTATTCTCTGGATTTCATTTTTGTTGTAATTCAATGCTTTCAAATTATATGTACTTGTTGCCGGATAAATATCATCAAGATGCCATATATATAGATTGAAATCATCCATACCCATTAAAGTGAAGTACTTCTCATCTTCTATACGTGTTATTCTTTTTAGGCAGGTGGCTAAGTACTCTTTTTCATCCACTGACTTTACAGAATCGATCATTTTATATAAGCACTTCAAATTTTCCTTAGTTCCAAAATAGTATATCGATGATGGAAATTTTGCATATAACGCACTGGCTAGCTTCAAACCGAACAGGTCATAAATTCCTGTAAATAAAATATTTTTCTTCATGTCAACTCCCTTCTGCTGCCTCTAGCAGCGTACAAATCAGGATGGCTAAAAGGTTTCTTTTCAACCATTCCTCATTTTCAGGTTATCATATAAATCTTGATTGTCTTTAAAAACCATCATAAGCTTCTTTATGTTTTCCTTGTATCTATCATCAACTTCATCTTTTTCATGATCAATGACTTTTTTAAATATATTGGAAAAAGATAAGAAATCATCTAACTTTGCACCTTGAGAAAGATAGTAGGCAAAAGACCAAAGATTAAAAGATAAAGAAGGCATAAATGCAGAATTTTTAATTGTTTTGATTCCTTCTCCCACAATTTTAGCTGCCGTAGCACTGTTCATATCTTTATGTGACCAATCATATCCATAGCCAGTTAGCTGGTAATAATCTTTCTCCTTTACAATTGGAACCGCACCCTCATAAAACCAGGTTTGTAAGTCATAAAATACTGGCTTTGCTTCTTCGATAAATTGCAAAGTTTCTCTGGCAGTCTCTAATGTTTCACCAGGAAAACCAATGATACAGGAAGCATAGCTTATAATATTATGCTTTCTTAATTGTTCCATACCAAATAAAAGTTTTTCTCTTGTTACTTTCTTATCCATATTTTTCAAGATTGTATTGTTACCAGATTCTATTCCTAAAATAACGCCTAAACATCCTGACTCTTCCATTAACTGGTATGTTTCTTCATCTGAATGTGAAATCCTAAAAAACGAACACCATCTGAAATTGTATTTTTTCCTAATCATTAATTTTAGCAGGCTTTTAAACCGTTCCATTGGTATATTCAAGGAGTCATCCACAAATACAAGATACTTAACACCTAAAGAGTATATATAATCCAAATTCATTTCTATTGATTCTAGTTTCATATACATAAGTTCTCCGCCTAATATCGGATAGCGGCAAAATGCACAGTTTAAGGCACAACTAATGGATGTTCTTACATATACGGGTGGTTTGATATGATTTTCATAAAATGTAAATTCTTTAATGGGATCAGTATCCAAAGATATATCTTCTGGAACTTTTATGGTCCGTTTGAATGCGTTACCATCCCGATATAGAATATTTGGTATGCTGCCCAGATCTGAGTTTTCCTTTTTTAATTCCAAACAAATGCGAAATAGTGTATTCTCTCCTTGTCTTTCATGAATGAAAATATCCGCACCCATACGCTGCAGCAAATATTTTTGCTGTTGGTCATGATATTCATAATTGATACTATTTATAAATGGCCCTCCTAATGCAACCGTAACATTTGGATTATTTTCTCGAATAAAATCAACAATTTCCCTTAGGGGTGCCGGTTCAACGATACAAGTGGATGATACACCAACCAGAAGCGGTTCTCTTGTTTTCAGTAAATGCTTCAACTTCTTTTTACCGAAATTATAATTATTAATTATTTCAACACTGATATCTCTTTTTCTCAAATACTGCCTTAAATAATGCACTGCCATATTCGGCATTCTGTAAATAGATAAATCACTTTCCATCCCTAAAGAACTGCTGAGACTTTCTCTTATTAGTTCTGAGTATTTCATACGTTTTCCATCTACAATAGCCGACCTTGTTAACATGTGCTGATAGGCAGCACCTTGATTCTTATATGGCTCTATCCTCTTAATCGTTGTTTCCATTTTTTCATCATTAAAGCCAATTAATATGCAATCCAAAGACATTTCTTGTCACCTCAGTTTCTTTCCTAACATAACTTATTTTTTTCTATGGTGTCTAACACTTTTTGCTTAATAAACTTAAGCGTTGGATTCTTAAAAAACTCTTCAAAGTCAATCTCCGTATTATACTTACTGAATAATTCTGCAAGCAGTGTCATAACCCGTAAACTATCTCCGCCAAGAGTCATAAAATTATCCGTATCCGTAATCATTTTAATCTTTAATATTTTTACCATGATTTCAGCTAATCCTCGTTCCAACTCATCCTGTGATTCGACGCCATTAGCACCTTGCTCATGAATTTCATCCGGCAATGGTAATCGTTTTTTGTCGATTTTCATATTTTGGTTAAGTGGCCATTCAGAAAGAACAATATATTGATTTGGAAGCATATATTTGGGCACATAATCAGATAAAAAAACGGATATGTCTTGTGGGTCAAACGCATTCTCTTCCTTAAGAATCAAGTAAGCAATCAGTTTTTTATAGCCTGATGATTCATTTACAGTTACCAGCGCGTCCTTAATATTTGGGTGTTTACATAGATTAGTTGATATCTCAGCCAATTCGATTCTATGACTTCTGATTTTGACTTGCTCATCACTTCTTCCTACAAATCTAATGTTACCATCATATAAATAATAGCCTTTATCCCCTGTTTTATATAGATACGCCGACTCTAAACTTGGATCTGAATTTTTGAAAAAACTATTCTTATTCAACGCATCTCTGTTATAATATCCCCGACTAACACCATCTCCAGATATATAAATTTCCCCAACTGAGCCTATGGGAACGATATTTTGTTCATCATCAAGAATATGGATATTACAATTATCAATCCCTTTCCCGATTGTGGGCATTTCATGCTCACTTCCATTCACTAAATAGAATGTGGAATCTACGGTACATTCTGCAGGTCCATACACATTGAAAATATCAACATTCTTTTCTTGTACCAAACGAGTCCACATATTGTGGGGAATACTTTCACCTCCAACCAAAATTACTTCAAGGATCTCATGACATTTTTCCAGTATATTTTCATTAAGCAGTAGTTCTAATTGTGAAGGTGTACAATCAAAGACTGAGATCTCATTACCCAAAATGCAATCTATGATTCCTTTTGCAGAATTCCGCATTCGTTCAGTCAAAATGCATAGTGAGTAACCTTTTACCAAACAAACTAGCTGTTGAACAGAGGCATCAAATCCAAAGGGTGCATTCTGTGCTACTATATGATTTTTTTTCTCAGATAATCTGGAATATGTATACTTATCAATGCTATAAAATAAGTTGATAACAGACTTGTGTTCAATCATTGTTAATTTAGGATAACCCGTTGAGCCAGATGTATAAATGCCATAAATCATTTGATTAGTCGGAATTGCTTTTTCTATATTATTCGTTGAAAAATCATTCAAATCATCAACATCCAAACATAGTATTTCTCTCCCATCACTGGGGATGTCATAATAATAAGCTATTTTTGTTATAACCAATTTCATCTTTGTATCCTTTAACATAAAGCTCAATCTGCTTTTTGGAAAACTTCCGCTGTGTCCTGGATTCAGTGTATCTTGATCAATAGGGACATAAGCATTTCCAGACTTTATAATGCCTAATATAGATACAATGAACTCTATGGATCTCTCCATATAAATTCCGATAAGATTTTCATTTCCTGCTATTTTTTGTTCTATGTATTTAGCCAGTTGGTTTGCTTTCTTGTTTAATTCATTGTAGGTAATTGTATTCTCACCACATATGACGGCAATTTTATGTGGTGACTTTATGACTTGCTCTTCAAACATCTTATGAAAAGTTTTATCCGGAATCTCACTTCTATTTCCTTTAACAAAGTTACTTATTTTTGTCTCCTCTTCTTTACCTATAATGGAAAGATCCTTGATTTTTATTTCTTCAAATAAAAGATACTGCATACTAATTTCTTCAAATCTTTGCTTCATAAGGAAAAGAAAACTATTCTCTGTATTCATTTTCATAAATTGATAAGATAAGTTCAAACTGTCTTCAGAACAAGCCATACATAAGCAATTACTGAATTTCTCTGTCATTTGCTCGATTTGTGATTGCTGCTTATCCACTAGGAAAATAGCCTGAATATCTCTATGGTCATATTGGCAACCTTTATGGGGACAATCTTCTTTTAGAGATTCCACTATCTTATTGCATAGCTCCATAAACAACATATCATCTGTTAACTTAATTTGGATTGCTTTTTGACTATCCTCTTCTTGTATAAGAACTATTGGCTCTTCCCATCCATAGATTTTATTAACTAATACTATATAAGAGCTAAAACAAAATACTTTCCACGGTATTCCATTATTACTTAATTTTTCACTGATCTTATCATGTTCTTTTAATTGCATTAACTCATTACTTTTCATTTATGCTTACCTTCTTTCTTCCGATTGTTCATTTAGAAGAAAAAAAACTGATGTAATCAGTCTTTTTTCTTCTATAACTATTTCATTAAGACGCTTTGCTGCCTCATCTAGCTTTCTTTCAATCTCAGTTCCACCATATTGATAATTCATCAAATATAGACGTATTGCTATCCAACCATCTAAAATACTTTCAGTCATCTGATTCACCTCTATATGATTCAAAAACAATTCCAGCTTTCTTTTCTCTATCTTCTTTGCATTGATGATGTCCGTTATCTCATCACATATTGTATCGATACACACTGATAGCTTCTTCCTGTCATCTATTAATCTGCATAATGTATCCTTGATTATGTCAAGTTTTTTAAATTGCATTCTAATAATATCTTCATAATTCAAATAATTCTCACAAAATGTAATGGAAGCATTTTTCTTGACTCGATCTTTTAATTGATTTTGATAGAACTTATAAAGTATGGCAGCATCCTGTTTCTCATTCTGATAGTGGTTAATATACGCATTGCATGCATTTAATACAATCTCTATTGGAATCGTTTTCTTTTTATAATCTAAACGATTCTTCCTACTATGTTCAATAATATAAAAGATACTCTGCTCCAAATCATAGCCATATATCAAAAGATTATGATCCAAATGTTCTTTTTGATAATACTCTCTCCGTATTGATTCTTCAAAGCAATCCACCATGATAATCACCGGCATATCATGATCTAGCGCATCATATATTTCATATGGGTCGACTTTTTGTTCACTCCTATAGCAAAATATATTCATACTCTCTAATATTTTGTTCATAGGTTCGATGGCTATTGTAACGATTCCTACCTTCAATATATTTGCTGGCATATGCTCATAAAGCTGAATTTCATTTGCAAGTATATTGCCGATATCCCCTTCTGCATAATTGATAATGGAGAATAAGGAATTATAAAAACAATCCCGATAAAAAAAATCATTGAAAGGATGTATCTGTTCAATTTTCTTCATTTAGTTTATCAATCCATTTCTTTTCATTCTATTACTCATCTGCTCCTCATTTGAGTAAACGATCCAACTCCTCTTGTGTCAAGTCTACCGAATCAAAATCCGTTGGTGTAAAAATTCTCTCCTTTAAAGCAACACAATGCTCTAATATCTTTTTTAACTCTTTCTCAAAGCAATGGGTAAATTTTTCAATATGATTGCAATCAAACTCATTTTTATCGAATTTAAGAGTCATATTACATCTTTTGTCCAACACAATCGCATTCACGTCAAGCAAATAAGGTATTTGATTTTTCTCTGACATATTACAATCAAACATCAACTGCTTTAATATAAAATAGTCATTTTGTTTTTCTTTATATTCACCCAAGTAATTAAAACATATCATCTTCTTATCTTGTATTTTCTGTCTTTGAAGATATTTCAATATACCATACTCATATCCTCTTCTTACACCTGCTCTTATCTGTTCTTTTAATGATTTTATTTGTACTTGTAAATCAGATGCATTTATATTCAATTGAATAGGGTATATATTTGTAAACCAGCCAGTTGTACGATTTGCGTTTACACTTTCAATGACATCTCGTCCATGACTTTCTAACTCCAGCACAATTTCATTAATTGAAAAGACTTGATTTACTGCTTGTACCATAGCAATTAATAAAAGCTCATTTGGTCTTGTGTGATAGGGCTCATTTGCACGGCCAAGTAATTTGTCCGTCATATCTTGATTTAATTGGATCTCTACTTTCACCGTATCTGCATAGGTAGAATGACCTTTGTTATGACAAACTAGACTGTTCTTGGTACTTAATATAGAATTCCAATAATTTATATCAATACTTCTCTTTGAAGCCCAGTCATTGTATTTTTCCGCATAATGGTCATATGAAATTGTTTTTTCGGGCAACGACAGTGTCTGTTCATTTTGTATCTGTGTTAATAAGGTAACAATATCTTCTAATAAAATTCGCCATGAAACACCATCTATTACTAGATGATGAGCTGTCATATACAAATAACATCCTTCCTCTGACACTAGTAAATAAGGTCTAATGAGTAGATTATTTTTCAAATCGAAATGATGCCTTATATCCGTATTAATCACTTCCAATATATGATTAATACTTCCCCCTTCTAAATTGATAACATGAATTAAGGTTTCTGTATTTAAATGCTCATTATTATAATATAAATAATCGATTTCCTTATCATAGTTTAGACGAAGTATATCATGATGCCTTATTAATTCTAAGAAAACTTTATTAAGTGTTTCTACGGGTATAACTTGACAAAGTTCTAATAAAATCGATTGATTATAATGTCCTTCCTCTGCAAATTTCTGTTCAAAAAACCATGAAATGATTGGCGTTCTCATAATCTTCCCACTGCAAGTTACTTGGTCGTATCTTATCTTAGTTTTGGTTTTCATATAATACGCCAGATCATTTAGAACCGGATAGGTAAGAATATCCCGAACCGTCAATTCATACCCCTGTTCACTTAAACGGGATGATAATTGTATTGCTTTTATTGAATCCCCCCCGAGGGTATAAAAGTTATCTTCTAACTGGATCTTTTCATCGATAATATCTTTTACCGCATTTAGTAAAATTTTATGTTCCTTTATACGCTTATTCTTACTATACTTTTTTATAGACATTAGCGGTTCTGGCAACTTACTCTCATTGATTTTTCCGTTGAATGTGAGTGGAAAATTATCTAGAGTCGAAAAATAGTAAGGTATCATATAATTTGGAAGATGTTCTTTCAAATAGTCTTTCAGTTTGTGTATGTCAAACAACCCCATTGGCACAATATAGGCACATAACTGTAAATGATCATTTTTGCCTTGAAAAGCTTTTACAAAAACATCCTTCACCATGTTGCTTGATAAGATCTTCTGCTCAATCTCAGACAAATTAATCCGATTACCTCGAACTTTTACTTCATTATCCAATCTTCCTGAAAAAATAATATTTCCTGTATCATCACGGTATGCCCTGTCTCCCGTTTTATATAGGACTTCATTTTTCCTGTAAGGACTTTGAAGAAACCGTTTGTGGGTTTCCTTACTTGACCCATGATACCCCTGGGAAACACTATCGCCGCCAATATATATTTCTCCCATAGTATTGTTTGGTACCGGCTTCATATCTTGATCCAGTATGTAGATCGTTGTATTTGCAATTGGTTTTCCAATTGGAATGGATTCGGATTTATTGTTATCATAGAGATAGATCATACATCCGATGGTGGTTTCGGTAGGACCATATTCATTGTATATATTCACCTTATTATTAAAATGGTTAAATAACTGCTCACATACAATTGTTTTAAGATTTTCTCCACCTACAATAAATGTATGAAGTTTAGAATCCTTAATTTTTACGTCCTGAATCAGTGCAATATGCGATGGTGTTATTTTTAAGATTGTAGCTTTATTCTCTTTTATGATTTTCTTAAAAACATTTTCTTCCTTCGTATGATTGTAAATCCTGATCTCATGACCACTAATCAAAGGCAAAAAGATAGATGTCATCGTAAAATCAAAAGAAAAGGATGAATATAGTGGGAATACTTCTTTGTTCAATTTTATATAATTTTCTTTTGCCCAACACAAATAATTCATAAAATTATTGTGAGTAATCATTACCCCTTTCGGCTTACCTGTAGAGCCGGATGTATATATGATATAAGCGATATCCCATGATTCGCAGCAGTTTATGTCTTCATTATTGCTGATATCAGATAATAACTCTCTATAGGATAAAAATCTGCGTCTGAAATAACTATGATTTTCTTTAGCAATGAAAAAATCAGCCTCTGAATTCTGCAATATTTCATTGATTCTCCCCATTGGAAAATGAATGTCCATTGGGAGATAAACACCTCCGCATTTCATAATTGCAACAATTATGGCTATGCTTTGGATATCATAGTCAGGAATTACTGCCAATATATTCCCTTTTCTTACTCCAGCCAAAATCATATTATTTGCTATCCTATTTGATAAGCGGTCAAGTTCTTGATAGGTAATCGACTCATTTTTTTTGGAGATGGCAATAGCCTTTGGTTTTTGCAACACTATTTTATGAAAAAGAGCTATCCATGTTTTATCTTTCGGATAGGTCTTTGTCGTTTGATTGAAGGTATCTATAATTTCCACTTTATCCTCATCATTTATTAGAACCAAGTCTTCTACCTTAATGCTATCATCACAAAATAATTGATTCATCAAAATGATAAATTGTTGGTACATGTCCTTTATTTGCTTCTCTGAATACAGGTCGGTCTGGAAATCAAAGTCAAGCTGCAGTTTAATGTTATTCCAATGCCTAATAATGATTTGAAGGGCATATTCTTGCTGTCCGTTATAAAACTCTCTATTTTCTACCGTAAATTCTCCAAAGGTCGTATTAATATTCGTATTATAGTAATTAACGCATATATTATATAAACTTCCTATCCCATGTTCAGATAACTGTAATTCTTTATGTAGTAAATTATAGGGGTACTTTTGATATCGTAAATTATTTTTTAATTCTATAGATATGGTATTTAGTACATCTACCAGCATCTCTTTTTCGTCAATGACATATCGGTATGGCATCGTATTCGTAAATGTTCCAAAAGTTTGCCGTTCTACCTTTCCTTTTCTTCCAATCAGAGGCATACCGATTATAATATCTTTCGTTCCAGATTTCTTGTAGGTATATAGGATGTATATAAACGTAAGAAAAGTATTGAGTGATATATGATGTTTCTTTATATATTGTTCTATTTTTACTTGCATTGAATCGTCTGGAATAAAAGACATTCTCTGACCATTTAAATTCTCACAAGAACCAGAAGATACCTCTGGCATCTTAGCATACATCTCATTCCAATATTTTTTTGCCTTATCCATTTGCTTTAGCTGTGATGCTTCATTGAGTGCGAAATTGATGTAAGATGGTTTTTCTTCTATGACATATGAATTGCTTTCATCACTATCAGAATGTTTTCGGATAATATTTTCATATTCATTTGTAATTTGATCTGTCAACAACTGAATAGACCAACCGTCCGCTATAATATGATGAAGTTTTATAAAATAACCCATTTTATTATTAGCTATTTTAATAATTGAAAAATAATATAATGGACAATCAATCATGTTAAAAGGTGTCTTAGCTTGCTCATCATGCCATTGCATAAAGGCTTCTTCTTCAAAAGAAAAATCAATAAAATCAACCATACACGGTTCAGTGGATATATATTGATAAATCTGATTATCTTTTTCAATAAGCCTAAGTTTTAATGCTGGATTTTGTAAAACTGTATTAGAAATGGCTTGCTTTAATGCAATAATATTTACATTCCCATTTATTTTTACCATGCCACCGATATTGAATAGCGATGAGTTCTCATACTTTTTTTGAGTAAACCATATTCTTGTTTGCGCATTAGAAAGTGGATGAACATTCATTTTTAGTGATCTCCCCTCGTTCCAATTTAATCATTTTGTCTGCCAGATTAAAATACCGGTCGTCATGTGTAATGATAATAATGCCCTTTCCTTCTTTCTTTAATAATGGCAATAATTCCGTATAAAAATAATGCCTGAATTCAGGGTCTTGCTCCGCCGCCCACTCATCAAAGAGCATAAACGGCTTGTCCTCTAGGCGGCAAACAATATAAGCAAGCCTTTTTTTCTGCCCTGTTGATAATTTGAGTGATTGAAACTCTCCGCCTTCATTAATTTCTAGTTTCTTATCTAACATCATCATTTTAAGTAACTCATCTATCTCATGTTTGCTTGATACAATGTCCACGCCATAAAGTTTTTTAAATAAATGAAAATCACTAAAAACAGCAGAAAAGCATGCATTCAAATCCAACATATTGCATGTATCACCATTTAGTTTGATCGTTCCACTTTGTGGTGCATATAAACCGCATAGAAGCCTTCCTAATGTTGATTTGCCGCTCCCGTTTCCACCTGTAACATAGATGATTTCTCCCGTATTCATTTCCATATCAACAGGTCCTAAGGTGAATTCCACATCTTCCTCATTCGTATCTTCATTTTTCACTTTATAACTATAAAAAGCATTCTCAAACCTTATATTTATTTTCTTCTTATCCATATTTGATGCTAATATTTGCTTGCATTCCTTTGACGATATATTTTCTAAATCAGAAATCAAGTTATTGATTCTTTTAAAATTGACTCGAACTTGTGCAATTGACGGAATAAAGCCCATCATAACACGAAATGGTCCAAGCAAATAAAATACCATAAACAAGGTTTCGCGTAAATCATTTACTTGAATGCCAATAATAAATAATGGGAAAACAAAAACTACAATACCAAAAATAATATTAAACATAAGTGTGTTATATATATTAAAGTGTAAAAACTTTATGTCAGCCTCTTTTGTTAACTCTCTTGACCTTTTTGAATAATCTTCCATATCTTTTTTGAAATTTGCTTTTCCTAGTTTACTTAAAACCAATTCTTTAAAACCATAGACTAAGTCATGCATTTGCCCAAAGTAGATATCTTGAATATCTCTATTTTCTTCCCAAAATTTAGTGGCAATGTGGCTGGTTATTATACTCACACAAAAATTAAGTATAATAACACTAATTGAAGCAACAAATGCTGCAACACTATTTGATAAAAGATAAGCAACACAAAATATAACTGTCAAGAAATTCGATATAAAGCTTACGACAATACCCGGAATTTTAGATATTTCACTTATATCGTTATTTAATCCCGAATAAATTCTTTCAAAACCTACATTTTCAACTGTTTGAAAAGAAGAACTTAATATTTTATTAATCATATTCATCCGTTTCTCATACATCATTTCATTTGTAATAATAATTAATCTACCTTGTACCAGCTTGATTGTATAAACAAAAAATATGAGAGAAAAGATAAAATAAACTAATAATTCTTTTGAATACTCAAGACCCCTGTTAAAAGACTCGTTAATCGTAAATATAATCAGTGCACTCGTCAACCCATTAAAAATTGATAATGGGATTAATGCAAAATAGTTTTTTTCATTCTTTTTAGGATAATTAAAGGTTACTAATACATAGATAAAAAATAGTATTCCTGCAAAAAATGTGGCTATACTACCATACATAATGCTTTTAGAACCCCATATATTTACTGTTTGCCATGGCAATCTTGCTAACAGAACATTCGGGAGATAATAAATGCAGTAACCAAAAAAAATCATGATTGGTATGGCAAGCAGTAATCCTGCCACCTTTCCTTTTCTTAATTGCTCTCTTATTCTTGTTTTTTTGATAATATCTTTAATAGCTATTAGTAATAAAATGAAATAAAACATTGCAAAAATCAGAGTGCCTATAAACAAGATTGAAAAAATTAAATCTAACTTTTGATAAGTATTTGATTTATATTTTGTAATATCCCATTGATATATCAAATTAAAAAAGTTTTCTTTCGCATAATTTACGGCATTAGAATTTTGGTTCGATAATATACATATGCCAATATTTTTTTCATTGTTAATTTCAATTATTGACGAATAATTTGGATTAGAACCACCATGTACTATGGTTTCACCTCTAATATGTACACTCCAACCCGGAGCATAATGAAACTCGCCTAATGAGGCTACTGTACTATCTCCAACATGTGATTTTTGTATGAGTGCCTTATATCTTTCTGGTATCTCTATCAAATCCATCTGTATTCCAAGCCAACGTGCCATATCATTAGCTGATGAAATCACATAACCTGCTGGTGTATTCCCTCTGTATGTAGGAGCAGCATATTCCCTTGCGCTAAAAAATTCTGTTTTATAACCCTTAGCTAATTTTCCTGTTTGAGATGCCTGTTCTTTAACCATATAAGTATGATTTAGCCCTAAAGGCATTAATATTTTTTCCGTAATAAAGCACTCATAACTTTGGCCAGAAATTGTTTGAATAATCAGTCCTAAAATATCATAATTGATTGTGGCATAGGAATGTCTTGTACCAGGATAATAAACTAGGTTTATCCCATCTAGTGTGCGAATTGTTTTCTCAAGCATATCATCCGAAGTTCCTTCTGGTATATATCCGATTGTTTGAAATGGAATTCCTGTTGTCTGATATAACACATTTTCAATGGTAACCGGTACTTCCCCATTAATTTTCTGCCCTTTATATTCACCCTCAAAATTAAGTGTAAGCCAAGGGATATACTCTTTTATATTATCCGTTAACTTTAGACTTCCCTCCTGTTCTAGGTATAAAATTCCTAATGCGGTAAATGCTTTGCTCATTGAACCTAGTTCAAATAAAGTGTCTTCGGAGACTTTTATCCCATTAGCTATATCCGCATAACCATAAGTTTTTAATTGAATTCCCTCTTTTGTCACTATGGCAATGGACGCTCCTGGCGTCTCTGACTTTTTAAGTGCTTCTTGTACGATGCTGTCTAAATCATGCATATACTCAGTCACTCTTATTTTTGTATTTTCTGCCAAAACATTCGATGAAGGCATTAACAAAATAAGCAAGATCATCAAAATTAGTATTTTCTTCAAAATTATCTTTCTCCCTCTTAGAATAATTATTACTTCTCTCTTAACACTATTATTATTAAACTGATAAGTGAATACGGCTGCATTTTATACCCGATTTAAATCAAGGCAGAAGTAATCAATCCTTACAACCTTTCTCCTTTTATATAAAATGGCAAGGCTTCGCCATTACGATACCGGCCGGCTCGCAGATTCTTTTTTACCTGATTATTTTCTTACTCGTTTTATACCGCCGAAACAGGTTCAAAACTTACATTCATTTTACCCTGCACTTTTATATATAAAAACACTCTATTGTTCTATTTCATTGGTTTCATAGTTATGGCTTGCTGAAGGGATAAAATACCCCACGGCAAAAGCATGAAGTGATAATTTACCAAGGGAGGATTTACAGCTAAACCTCTGAGTAGGTTTGTAGTAAGCTATTGTCCATAGAGAATAATAAAAGGTGAGGTCAAATCCGCAGGTGACGTGGTAGCAATGGACGGAAAATCCATGAGAGGTACAGCAGATAAAAACAATGGAAAAAGAGCAGTACACATTGTCATTGCATGGTGCAGCAGTGATAAGCTTAATCTAATAATGAACATGATAAGCATAGAAGAAATGAAATAAATATGGACTGAATATGATGATAGGGTTGAGAGTTTAGAAAATGAAATAAATGATAAAGAGATAGAGCTTACACAACTTAAAGAAAAATTAGTCGTGGAAATCGAATCGCAAGCACTAACCGGACAACCTTCAAAAGTAATAATAGAGATTAGAGAACAGATACAAAAACTGACCCAAGAAATTAATGACATAGATGAAATAGTAGGGATTTTAAAGTCAGCTTGTCACAATCTGAGAAGTTTTACGATATGTATTTATAAAGGAAAGACTTAATAACTGTCACTATTTAATTTTGTAGTGTATGTTTCGTAATGTGTAATGAAAAACTCCCTGGATAATACCCCCACTCTATCTACTGCCTATGCTTACTTTATTATTTAAAGCGATATAGTACGAGATTAATAATTTAATTAGAGCTATAGGGCGGTGGGATAGCGTTATGTATATAGGTATATATATGGAGCGTGTAGAATTTGATGGAAAGCGTTAAAAATAAGAAAGAAGATATTATTATGAAGTATACAGGCTCATGCTGCAAATCTTTTTTTACATCGAAGTTAAGATGGCTGTCGGGTCAAAATAAAGTAAAACCTTTAACTTTAAATCATCTGGACATATAATAAGCTTTTGCCCTAATTGTGGGTAGGCACTTTCTAATATTCAAATGAATGGAACACTATTAGTTGTTCCTGCTGGGTGTCTCGACAGTGAAGTACCCATTAAACCCCAAGGTCATGTTTATATGACAAGCAAGGCTAACTGGGACAATGACTTAGATAAAGTGCCTAAATTGGATCAACTTCCAAAAGCGAATAAAACCTGATTGTAAATATATGTAACAAAGAGGCTAGATAAAAAAGACAATATTAACTTAAAGCGAACTAAATTATTTTTAGTGATTAACGATTGTAAGCAATATCCTTAAAACAGGGCAATCTTTTTTCTTCTTATCAAGACCTAAAAAGGAAAAGTATATATATATTAAGAACCCAATATAATATACATATATAGTATGTGGGGTATAATTATATAGTTATGGAGAACTAGAAAAGATTGCCATGAGTTAAAATTTATGATTTATTTC
>JMSU01000174.1_pt1 | contig 25007 bp, 21 predicted proteins | sample 179011 | NCBI WGS metagenome assembly JMSU01 (sample SAMN02769580, study PRJNA246767) | bioreactor metagenome | isolation source: Culture-1 Bioreactor ArsB derived from microbial biomass from the upper 2 cm... | place: Germany: Bremen | collected day 87 after inoculation
CGCCTAATCAAAGTTAGGCGTTTTATAATTTTAAAACTTATCAGTATTTACTTGAGAAGCTCCAAAAGTATTTAAATCAAATTTATATTCATTATCTAGTAGATTTTCATCAATTTCAAATGTTAAAGTCTTATATGTTATAACCTGGGGATAAATTTTATCTGGATCGGGGGTTTTAGTTTTCAAGTATATCTTATATCTCCCCTTCAAAATTCTTTTAACATTTTCTACTTCTACATCATATCCTGGATTTGGAAGGACCTGGGTCATAGTTACCAGTACCTTGTCATCGCTCTTCTTTACTAAAATCCCTTCTTGTCCACTATGGAAGCTTTCCTTATTTGTTACCTTAAAGGGGATAACCTTTATGTTTTCTTTAAGGATTTCTTCTAGTCGTTGAAGCATGATTATAGCTTGAATCTGAGTTACAGGCTTTTCTGGTTCAAATCCCTTTTCAAAATTCCCTTTTATTATCCCATAATCATGTACCTTTGTTATTGTTTCTATGTATCTTTTTTCTAGTCCTTCAATATCTTTAAATGGTATTTCCATCGGTTGAGCTTGTGGCTTTGAGTCTAATAAATTACCCATCATTTCTACAGCATCTTTACGAAGTATTATTTTAGATTCCTGGGATCCTTCTAGACTATTATTGTCTATTGTTTTTTCTCCCAGCATTTTATCTAGTCCTATTTTCTGATCAACGCTATCATAGGAACTTATAAACCTCTCTAAGGCTTCTGTGAAAGCTTCTACAGTCATATTGCTATCAGGCTTAAAATCTTTAACATCCATCTCAACCAAATGTGGAAAATTTCTTTCTACAAACTTTTCATTCACAATATCCCTTGCCCAATGTTCCTTAAATACTTCTTCAAAGTCCCCATAGGCCACTACACTACATGACGCTATTACTGAAACAATACAAATGGTTATACCCAATTTTTTTAACATTCAATGCACCTCCTGTACATCCATTTTACACTATTTTTTCCATATTTTATTATTTCAATATTATTACAAATATAAAAGGATTATTATAAATATAAAGGGGCTACCTCATCAAAATAGATTCAATCTATTGTGAGATGCCCTTTTTCTTATGCCACTAAACTCCACCTACACTTCTTCAATTATGTATTCCTTTAGTATCTCACTTGCTTGCCCTTTAAATTCAATCTTCAAATCAAAATCCTTAAAATCAATTAATAACTTTTTTTCAAACTCCTTACTCACTAGTAAATAATCTAGCCTAAGAAAACTATCTTTTTTTAATTCATGTACTCTATCATTTACCTTTTTAAACATTGAAACTAGGCTTTCCTTTTGCTCTTCATCAAGTTTATCATTATTGTCTATGCACCTATCATAATTTCCAAAGTTATAGTTCCTACTTATATAGTCATCATCTGCTTGCATGTCTATAGGTAGGAACAAAACAGAATACTCAATATTACTGAGAATATCATCAAATTTATCTTGAAAATCATCTTTATTTACAAAAAAACTGGGTTCTCCTATTTGAAATACAATTTTATTTTCAACTAATTTAGCAGGAATAAACTCTCTTTTTTCCTTTCTCTCACTCATTAAACCACCGCAAATTGTTTCATGTCTAGACATACGTTGATCACTGTTCTTTCCTAGTTTCAGTATCTCAATTATTTTATTGTTCATCCATAATCCCCTTCCCAAAACATATAATCCAAATTCAACTTCATTATAACATCTACATCTTGATATGTTAAATACTATCCATTGGAAAAATAGCACTTGGTTTAACCAAGTGCTATTTTTCCAATGTCTTTTCTATATTGTTTTCCTTTAAAGTTAATCTTTTCTATATCTTTATAAACTATATCTCTAGCTATATCTATTGTATCTGCAGTGACAACTACACCAAGAACCCTACCACCATTTGTGACTACTTTGCCATCTTGAAGCTTTGTTCCTGCATGAAATACAACGGATTTTTCGATCTTATCAAGGCCTTCTATTACCATGCCTTTTTCATATCTTTCCGGATAGCCTTCTGAAGCTAACACTACGCATACAGCTTTTTTATCGGACCATTTGATCTCTTGATTCTCTAGGTTTCCTTCTATTATACTTTCGATAATCTCTATTAAATCCGTTTCCAACCTTGAAATTACTACCTGTGTTTCTGGGTCTCCAAATCTCGTATTAAACTCCAATACCTTAAGTTTTCCATCCTTAATCATAAGTCCTATAAAAATTATACCCTTAAAGTCTAAACCATCGGCTTTTAATCCTTCAATGAATGGAATTAATATTTCATTATGGGACTTTTCTTTGATGTCTTCGTCATATATTGCACTCGGTGAATATGTCCCCATTCCACCTGTATTAGGTCCCTTATCTCCATCAAAGGCCTTTTTGTAGTCTTGTGCACTAACCATAGGTACTATAGTGTCTCCATCTACAAAGCAAAGGATTGAAGTTTCTATACCATCCAAAAATTCTTCTATAACTACCTTTTCACCGGCATCGCCAAATTTCTTATCCTTCATTATCATGCTTAAGGCTTCATGGGCTTCATTTCCATCTTGGGCAATGATTACTCCCTTTCCTGCTGCAAGACCATCGGCCTTTATTACCATTGGAAATCCATAAATTCCAATGTCATTTATCGCTTCATCTGCATCGGTATATTCTTTGTACATTGCTGTAGGAATCCCGTGCCTTATCATAAACTCCTTAGCAAAGGCTTTACTTCCCTCGAGCTCAGCACAAGCTTTATTAGGTCCAAATATCTTAAGTCCCTCTTCCATAAATCTATCAACGATTCCCTCTACTAAGGGTACTTCAGGCCCAACTACAGTCAAATCAATAGCCTTTTCTAGTGCAAAGGCCAGTAAAAGTTCAATATCCTCAGCCTTTATATTAACCAATTCCGCCATATTTCCTATTCCTGCATTCCCCGGAGCACAATATATCTTTTCTACCCTTGGGCTTTGAGAAATCTTCCAAACTAAAGTATGCTCACGTCCACCACTACCAATAACAAGGACTTTCATAGTTATTTTCACCTCCAAAACATCTCACTACGCACTTCCCACAAAGGGCTGTCTCATAAGAACATCTTATGAGTTCAGACCCAGGGTGTTTCACAATGAATGAAGTTCAAGGTTTTGAAATTCAGAGGGTTTGGCTAGTACTGACGTACGTGCCAAATCGTTTGAATTTTAAATAACGCAGAAATTCGTCATTGTGAGACACCCTCTAATGTTTAAAATGTCTCATTCCCGTAAATACCATTGCTATCCCGAACTTGTTTGCAGCATCTATTGACTCTTGATCTCTCATAGAGCCTCCTGGTTGGATTATAGCTGTTATCCCTGCCTTAGCTGCAGCTTCAACGCAGTCGGCAAATGGGAAAAATGCATCGGATGCCATAACACTTCCTTTAACCTCCACCAGTGCTTGCTTTATAGAATTTTCAACTGCCCATATCCTATTAACCTGCCCTGGTCCAATCCCTACAGTTTGCCTGTCCTTAGCCAGTGCAATACCATTTGACTTAATATGCTTACATACCTTCCAAGCAAATAATAAGTCTTCCATTTCCTTTTCTGTAGGTATTCTTTCAGTTACAACCAGTGGCTCATCCTTGTACATCTTAGAATCTACATTTTGAAGAAGCAATCCACCATTTACTTTCTTAATATCCATAGCATTTTCTCTTTGTTTTTTACCTATATTTTTCAATTTCAACAATCTAATGTTTTTCTTTGATTTTAGAATTTCAATAGCATCCTCATCGAAATCCGGTGCTATAACTATTTCTACAAATATTTTATTTATCTCCTCAGCAGTTCTATAATCTATGCTCTTATTTGCAGCTACTATTCCTCCAAATATTGACTTAGGATCACATTCATAGGCCTTCATATAGGCATCATAAATATCATATCCACTACCAACCCCACAGGCATTTGCATGTTTTACAGCTACAACAGTTGGCTCTTCATATTCCTTTAGAAGCTCTAACGCTCCATTAGTATCGTTAATATTATTGAATGACAAGCCTTTCCCGTGTAGTTTATCTGCATTCACCAAGGTTCCATCATTCTTTTCTACTTCCATGTAGAAGGCTGCTTTCTGATGAGGATTTTCACCGTATCTTAAATCCCCTACTTTTTCATAGGTAAGAGTAAGTAACTCAGGTAGTTCTTTATCTGCTAATCTACTTCTTAAATAACCTGAAATTAATGTATCATAATGGGAAGTATGTTCAAATACCTTTAAAGCCAGTTCATATTTAGTCTCATAGGATACTTCATTGTTTTCACATAGTTCATTTACTACTTTATTATAATCTAGTGGATCGGTTACTACAGTAACATATTTGAAGTTCTTAGCTGCAGACCTCAGCATCGTTGGGCCACCAATATCAATATTTTCTATAGCCTCATCAAATTCTACATTTTCCTTAGCTATAGTTTGTTTAAATGGATATAAATTAATAACTAATAAATCTATAGGCTCAATATTTAGCTCCTTTAATTGAGACATGTGATCTTCACTGTCTCTTACTGCGAGTATTCCTCCATGAATAATTGGATGAAGAGTCTTTACTCTACCGTCTAAACACTCTGGAAATCCTGTAATATCCGATACTTTAGTCACTTCAATATCGTTTTCCGTAAGCTTTCTCGCTGTCCCCCCGGTAGAAATAATTTCAACTCCCACTTCCTTTAGCTTCTTAGCAAATTCTACGATTCCAGTTTTATCTGAAACACTAATCAGCGCTCTTTTTATCATTGAAATACCTCCTTTTTGATTATTACTTATCCTCTATTTTAACCCTTCGCCCATATACCTTCAATCTATCTTCGCAGAAAAATTTTACCCCAAGTGGTAGAAGTTCGTGCTCTACTTTTAATACCTTCTTTGCTAAGGTCTCTACCGTATCGTCAAAGTCTACTTCTACAGTCTTTTGAAATATAACTGGTCCCGTGTCCGCCCCCTCGTCCACAAAGTGCACCGTTGCCCCAGTCAATTTCACTCCATAGTCTAGAACTGCTTTATGAACCCGTTCTCCATAAAATCCCCTACCGCAAAAACTAGGAATAAGGGAGGGATGAATATTTATAATTCTATTCCTATAAAGCCGAACTATTTTTTCATTTAATATATTCATATATCCAGCAAGGACTATGAGGTCTATTTCTTTTTCGTGTAATATCTGAATAATTTTATCATTTCTTTCATCAATATCAGGAAGATTACTTTTTCCTATATAAACTCCATCTATATTATACTTTTCAGCCCTTTCCAAGGCATAGGCATCCTGCTTACTGGATATAACAACCTCTATTCTTCCGTTAATACTTCCATTTTCAATATTATCTATTATTGTTTGAAGATTGCTTCCTCTACCGGATACTAAAACAGCAATCCTTTTTATTTGCATAGCTTCACCCCATGCTCACCTTTAACAACTGTACCTATTTTATAGGCCTTTTCCCCAGTATCCTCTATAAGCTTTACTATATCATCCGCATCTTCCTTAGACACAACAAACACATATCCTATACCCATATTAAAGGTCTTGAACATTTCATCTATATCAACATTTCCATATTTCTGTATCAATTCAAAGATAGGTAAAACATACCAGCTTTCAAGATCAATCTCTACACATAATCCCTCTGGAATAATCCTTGGGATGTTTTCATAGAAGCCTCCACCTGTTATGTGGCACATCCCATTCACTTCGTATTCTTTAAGAACCTTCATAACAGAATCAACATATATTTTAGTAGGACTTAGCAGTGTTTCCCCTAATGTCCCGCCTAATTCAGCAAAGTATTTATCTAAGCCATATCCTAGCTTGTCAAAGAAAAGCTTTCTTACTAGAGAATATCCATTAGAGTGGATACCACTCGAAGCAACTCCTATAATTACATTATCATCTTCAATCTTGCTTCCATCGATGATCTTATTCTTGTCTACAATTCCTACGCTAAATCCAGCCATATCGTACTCACCGGTATCATAAAATCCAGGCATTTCAGCAGTTTCTCCACCAATCAATGCACAACCTGCCTGAATACAGCCCTCTGAAACTCCCTTTACTATATCCGCTACCTTTTCAGCCTTTAATTTTCCTGTTGCAACATAATCTAAAAAGAATAAGGGCTTAGCGCCTTGACAAAGTATATCATTAACACACATTGCAACAAGGTCAATACCCACAGTATCATGTTTATCCATCATGAATGCTAGCTTAAGTTTGGTTCCAACCCCATCGGTACCTGAAACTAAAACCGGTGCTTCATATTCCTTTGCATCAAGCTGAAAAAGCCCGCCGAAACCACCTAAATCGCATAAAACATTTTTAGTAAATGTCTTCTTAACATAACCCTTCATTAAATCTACAGCTTTAGCACCTTCTTCTATGTTTACTCCTGAATCACTATAGGTTAATTTTTCATTCATGGAATAGTCACCTCTAATAAAAGATTTAGTAATGATTTATTTCTTTTCAAAAAGATATTTATTTCCTGCACTTGGAACTTCCATCGGGTAGTTTCCGCAGAAGCAGGCTGTACAAAGCTTTTCATCCTTCATGTCAATAGACTTAACAAGTCCTTCTACACTTAGGTACCCTAGACTGTCAACCCCAATAACTTCTCTAATTTCTTCTATTGAATGAATAGCTCCTATAAGTTGTTTTCTCGTTGGTGTATCTATCCCAAAGTAACAGGAATGGGTAACTGGTGGTGAACTTACCCTTAGATGTACCTCTTTAGCTCCGGCTTTTTTGAGCATTTCTACAATTCTGCTACTTGTAGTTCCTCTAACGATAGAGTCATCTATTAAAACAAGTTTTTTACCCTCTACATTTTCCTTAAGTACACTAAGCTTTAGCTTAACCATTAACTCCCTCATTTTTTGATCCGGTTGAATAAAGGTTCTACCTAAGTACTTATTTTTTAGAAGCCCCTGTCTAAAGGGAATTCCTGATTCCTCAGCATATCCTATTGCCGCAACCGTACCGGAATCCGGCACCGCCATTACTACATCTGCATCGACTGGATTCTCTCTAGCAAGTATTTTTCCAGCCGCTATTCTACTTTTATATACACTTTGTCCATCTAAAACACTATCTGGTCTTGCAAAATATACAAATTCAAAGGAACATAGTGCTTTTTCCTTTCCTTCGTCATACATTATCGATTCTATTCCCTCATCATCTATGATAACTATTTCTCCAGGTTTAACATCCCTTATAAACTCGGCACCTACAACGCTGAGTGCACAGCTTTCAGATGATAGAACATATCCGTCATCAAGCTTTCCAATGCAAAGTGGTCTAAGTCCATGAGGATCTCTAACACCAATAAGCTTTCCTTCGCAAATTATGTTAAGGGCAAAGGAACCCTTTATTGCCTGAGCAGAGCGAACTATTGCTTCCTTAAATCCAAGACTATAGTTTTTTGCTATTAGATTAGCTATTACTTCGCTATCTATTGAGGTTTGAAATATTGAACCATTATCTTCTAACTCATCTCTAATCTTATCGGCATTAACAAGGTTTCCATTATGTGCAAGAGCTATAGATCCGCCTTTGTATTGAACAACCAGTGGCTGTGCATTCGTTACATAGCTCTCTCCAGTCGTAGAATACCTAACATGTCCAATTGCTACATTCCCTTTTAATCTACTAAGTATAGTGTCGTTAAACACCTCTCTAACTAGTCCCATTTCCTTATAGTAATGGATTTTTCCATCATTGTATGCAGCTATTCCAGCGCTTTCTTGCCCTCTATGTTGTAGAGTTACCAATCCAAAATATATCATTCTAGCTAAATCTTTATTTTCCCTTGAGTATATTCCAAATACGCCACACTCTTCGTTTAGTTTGTCGAAATCAAAATTATTACAGCACATGGTATTTGTCCCTCCATCTATATATAAGGTAATAGATTTTTTGTAATTTATATTTTAATAAAAAGCAGATAGGAGATAGGAAGAAAGGTTTTTAGAACCCTTTCAGGCCCTAAAGCAAACCTTTCTCCTTTCTCCTTATCTCTATATTCCGTCTTATATCTTTTTTACTGTAATCTTCCTAGTATCTCATTATAGGCTTCTTCAACATCTCCTAAATCTCTTCTAAATCTATCCTTATCAAGCTTTTTATTAGTCTTAGCATCCCAAAATCTACAGGTATCAGGAGAAATCTCATCGGCAAGTACTACTTCTCCATCATGTAAACCAAATTCTAGTTTGAAATCAATAAGTTTAATATCTCTTTCTTTAAAGAATTCTATCAATATATCATTGATCTTAAAAGCATATTCCTTGATCTTTTCAACTTGATCATCTGTTGCAAGCTCTATGGCTTTGATATGATATTCATTGATCATCGGATCACCTAAATCATCGTCTTTATAGCAAAACTCAAGAACAGGAGTTTTCATTACTACTCCTTCTTCAAGCCCTAGTCTTTTAGCTAGAGATCCAGCTGCAACGTTTCTCATGATAACTTCTAAAGGAAGTATTTGAACATCCTTTACTAACATCTCTCTATCACTTAAAAGTTCTACAAAGTGCGTAGGTATTCCTTTTTCTTCTAACATCTTAAAAAGTAGAGCTGACATTTTATTGTTAATTACTCCTTTGCCAACAATTGTTCCTTTTTTAACTCCATTGAAAGCTGTTGCATCATCCTTATACTCGATTAAATACCTACTTTTGTCTTCAGTTTTAAAAACCTTCTTAGCCTTACCTTCATACAACATTTCAAGCTTTTTCATTCCTACATACCCCCGATTATACTTTGTATTTTATTGTCCTTCTCTTCAACTTGCTTAGCCATTTCTTCTTTATATTCTCTAAATTTCTCTCTTAAATCCTTATATTTAACTGATAATATCTGAACAGCTAAAAGTGCTGCATTTTCCGCTCCATTGATTGCTACAGTAGCTACCGGTACTCCCTTTGGCATTTGTACTATTGATAATAGTGAATCTAAACCATCCATTGTAGAAGATTTAATTGGAAGTCCAATAACCGGAAGTACACTTACTCCAGCTAAGACTCCAGGAAGATGTGCCGCTTTTCCAGCTGCACCTATTATTAAGTCAAATCCACTCTTTTCAGCATTTTCAGCAAAATCAATTGCTTTAAAAGGAGTTCTATGGGCTGATATAACCCTTACATCAGTTTCTACTCCAAAGTCTTTTAGTATTTTTACCGACTTTTTAACTACTTCGTAATCAGAATCACTACCCATAATAATAGCTACCTTTTTCATCAGAATACCTCCATAATAATTTTTTTTACCGTTTTTTCTGTTAACTTCATGATATCAAAGGGTGTATATATAGTCAATGATTTTTGCGTATATTCTATATTTATTTAATATCATCATACGTGATTGTATTGAATATTTTTTTAAATTTTAGATATTATGTTCGTTTAATTTTGTGTTCTTTCTACTTTTATCCAAAGTATCTTATTCCTGCCTCGAATAGCTTTTGATCCTTATGACCTGGTATGTTCTTACATATATCTGTACCCATTCTTTCTGAGTGTCCCATTTTTCCAAGTATTCTTCCGTCTGGACTGGTTATTCCTTCAACTGCATTAAATGAGCCATTAGGGTTAAACTCACCGTCATAGCTCGGATTTCCATCATAGTCTACATACTGAGTTGCCACTTGGCCATTATCTATGAGTTCCTTCATTGCATCGTCATTAGCCACGAACCTTCCTTCTCCGTGGGATATTGCTATTCTATGGATATCTCCAACCTTTACATTGCTAAGCCACGGTGAAAGATTTGATACAACCTTCGTCATTGACATACAGGATGCATGTCGACCTATTTTATTGTATGTTAGTGTAGGACAGCTTTCATCTATATCCCTTATTTCTCCGTATGGAAGTAGACCTAGTTTTATAAGGGCTTGGAAACCATTACATATTCCTAATATTAATCCATCTCTATTTTTAATCAGATTCATAATAGCCTCTTTAACAAAGGGGTTTCTAAATGCAGTTGCAATAAATTTACCTGACCCGTCAGGTTCATCTCCGGCACTGAATCCTCCTGGAAGGGCTATCATTTGAGAATTTCCTATCTTTTTTGCCATTTCTGCAATGGATTCCTCGATGTCAGTAGGAGTAAGATTTCTAAGTACAAATGTATCTACAATTCCCCCTGTCTTTTCAAAGGCCCTTGCCGTATCATACTCACAATTCGTTCCTGGAAATACAGGTATAAATATCCTTGGTCTTGCAATTTTTACAGAAGCCTTAATTTTGTTATCCTTTTCATATAGTATCTTTTCAGGATTTCCAGCTATATTTTCTTTAGCCGGGAAAATATCTTTGAGTGGCTCAGTCCAAGCCTCTATAGCTTCTTCTAGTTCTATGCTTATCTCACCTATATCAATTGACTTTTTATTTTGAGTTCTTCCTAGAATTTTATATTCTATCCCATTAAATAAATGCTCCAGATTTTCTTTTTCATCTACCTCCAAGATTATTGAACCATAGTCAGCCTTAAACAACTGATCTACTTTTATCTCTTCAGATAAATTAACACCAATTTTATTGCCAAAGGACATTTTTGAAATAGCAGCGGCTAATCCACCTATTCTTACAGCCGTCGTTGCTAGAATCTTGTCACTTTGAATGAGCTCATATACCCTTGAATAATTTTTATCAAGCTCATCAAAATCCGGTACATCCCTAGAGTCTTTTCTAAGGGGAATATAGGCTATATGGCTGCTTACTTTTTTAAATTCAGGAGATACAATTTTTCTGGCATCTGCCATATCCACAGCAAATGATACCAATGTAGGAGGAACTTTTAGATCCTTAAATGTTCCTGACATACTGTCTTTACCACCAATAGCGGGAATCTTAAGCTTTTTCTGTACATAGAAAGCTCCCAGTAATGCACTGAAGGGTTTTCCCCATCTTTCCTTATTATCTCCTAGCTTTTCAAAGTATTCTTGAAGGGTTAATCTGATCTTTTTATAATCTCCCCCAAGGGCTACAACCTTCGATATAGATTCTATTACCGCATACATAGCTCCATGGAAGGGACTCCATTTAGCTAACCTTGGATTGTATCCATATGTCATTATTGTACAGGTGTTGGTTTCTCTATTTCCTACAGGTATTTTAGCTACCATACCATCTGTAGGAGTCAATGAATATTTGCCTCCAAATGGCATTAAAACAGTTCCAGCACCAATAGTACTATCAAATCTCTCCACTAATCCCTTTTGATCAGCAACATTTAAATCTCTAAGATTTTCTATCCATGCACCTTTAAGTTCCTTTTCCTTGTACATTTCAGCTGTTTTATTAAAGTAATTCTCTTCCCTTAATGGCTGAACCACCTTGGCATTGGTTTTCTGTTTAACTCCATTTGTATCTAAAAAATCTCTACTTATATCGAATATATTTTTACCTCTCCACTTCATTATCAGCCTACCGTTGTCAGTTACCTTAGCTACTAGAGTGGATTCAAGATTTTCATCTGCAGAAAGCTCTTTAAATCTATTTAGATCATTTTTATCTATCACTACAGCCATACGTTCCTGTGACTCTGATATAGCAAGCTCTGTCCCATCTAGTCCTTCATATTTCTTCGGAACCTTATCAAGGTCTATCTCAAGACTGTCGGCAAGCTCTCCAATAGCAACCGATACTCCTCCAGCTCCAAAGTCATTACATTTTTTGATTAGCTTTGCAAGCTCGGAATTTCTAAAAAGTCTCTGGATCTTTCTTTCCGTTGGAGGATTTCCTTTTTGCACCTCTGCTCCACAATTAAAGATGGATTCTTCAGTATGCTCCTTAGAGGAACCTGTGGCACCGCCACATCCATCTCTACCTGTTCTTCCTCCTACTAATAATATTAAATCGCCTTCCACAGGCTTTTCCCTTTTTACATTTTCCTTTGGAGCCGCTGCAATAACTGCTCCAATCTCCATCCGTTTTGCTAAAAATCCTTCATCATAAACCTCAGCGACCTGACCAGTAGCTAGTCCAATTTGATTTCCATAGGAGCTATATCCATGGGCAGCCTCAGTAGTTATTTTTCTTTGGGGTAATTTCCCCGGTAGCGTGTCTTCTATCTTTGCTCTCGGATCTCCACTTCCCGTTACTCTCATCGCCTGATAAACATATGCTCTACCCGATAATGGATCCCTTATTGCTCCACCAAGGCAAGTAGCTGCACCACCGAAGGGCTCAATTTCAGTAGGGTGATTGTGGGTTTCATTCTTAAACATTACAAGCCACTTTTCATTCTCTCCATCCACATCTACATCTACTTCAATACTGCATGCATTTACTTCATCTGATATTTCAAGGTCACCTAGTTCTCCTCTTTTTCTTAGCTCCTTCATTCCCATAACTGCTATGTCCATCAGACAAATATCCCTATCCTTATCAGCATAGACATATTGTCTAGATTTTAGATACTCATTGAATGCTTCTTCAATAACATCTCCATATAGACCCTTTTCTATTTCCGCCTCTTCTATTTCCGTAAGGAAGGTGGTGTGTCTGCAGTGATCTGACCAATAGGTATCGATTGCCTTAAGCTCAGTAATCGTTGGATTTCTCTTTTCCGTATCTCTAAAGTAATTTCTACAACAAACTAAATCATCTATATTCATTGCAAATCCGAACACTTCTCGGAAGCTTGCAATTGCATCTCTATCTCTGTTTATAAACCCCTCTGAAACCTTAATATCTTCTGGAACTTCACTTTTCATCTCAAGACTCTCAGGCTTTTCAAGAAGAGCTTCTCTGGAATCCACTGGATTTATACAATAGCTTTTAATTTTTTCAAAGTCCTCATCGCTTATTTTGCCCTTTAAAATCATTAACTTAGCAACATTCACAAGTGGTTTCTCTTTCTGAGTAAGTATCTGAACACATTCTCCTGCTGAATCAGCTCTTTGGTCATATTGTCCCGGTAAAAATTCTATTGCTAGAATTCTCTCATTATTAGTTATTTCTATATCTTCATGGTATACCTTGTCGACATTGGGTTCAGAAAAAATCGTTCTCTTAGATCTTTGAAACTCTTCATCTGAAATTCCTGCTACATCATATCGATTGATAACTCTTATGCCTTCAAGACTGTTTATTCCTAAATTTTCTCTAATATTTTTACATAAATGCTGTGCCTCAACATCAAAACCCTTTTTCTTTTCTACAAAGAGTCGTCTGACAACATTTTTCATATATATAAACCTCCTAAGGTATTTAATATTTAATCCGATATCAATTCTTCCTTTACAATTAAATTCTAACATAGTAAAATATATAATTAAAATTAATAATATTAATGTTCAGTATAAGGAGTGCTAATACATGGATATAAACTTTGAACTTTATAAGGTCTTTTATTTTGCCGCAAAACACCTTAATTTTTCCAAGGCAGCAGAAAAGCTATATGTTTCTCAATCTGCAGTGAGTCAATCAATAAAGCTTCTAGAAAAAAACTTAAATACTAAGCTCTTTTTTCGCCATGCAAAAAATATGAAACTTACATCTGAAGGGGAAACCCTTTATAAGCATATTCAACAGGCCTTTAACCTTATAAAAGCCGGAGAAAGAGCTTTGTTCGAGATAGATAATCTAATGCAGGGTGAGATACATCTTGGCGCTAGCGATACAATATGTAAATATTTTCTCCTTCCTTACTTTAAAAAATTCCATGAAGAGTATCCTAACATAAAAATTCACATAACTAATAGACCTTCACCAATATGTGTAGATTTATTAAAGAGCGGTAGCATAGATATTGCAGTTGTTAATTTAAGCAATAAGTACAGCTATAAAAACTTAAACGTAAAATCCGTCAAAGATATACAGGATGTTTTTATCTCGGGAGAAAAATTTAGAAATTTGAAGAATGGAGTCGTTAAGCTCAAAGAACTTGAAAAATATCCAATATTAAGTCTAGAAAAAAATTCGACAACCCGTGCCTATTTTGACGAACTGATTAAAAATAATGACATAAGTATTTCGCCAGAATTCGAGCTAGACAGTATAGATTTGCTTGTGGAGATGACGAAGATTGGTCTTGGAATTTCCTTTGTAATTGAAGATGCAATAAAAGATGATTTAAATGATGGAACTATTTTCAAACTTAATGTTAAGGAAGAAATAAAGAGCAGAAGCATAGGTGTTGTTACTAATAATAGACTGCCCCTTGCTCCCGCTGGTAAGAAGTTTGTACAGATGTTTGAAAATAGACTGTCACATAAAGGAATCTGATGAGATCAGTCCCGGGGGTGTTTCAGAATGAACGAAGTTCAAGGTTTTGAAATTCGTTCATTCTAAGGCGCCTCAAATTCTTCTTAGTTTCGCTAACATACTCCTATCTTCTTCTAAAATCTGATTTACCAGTCTTTTGCTCTCATCATCTAAATTTCCTTTTGATATATCTTCAGCCATATTTATACCCTTATCTTCGCCCTCTATGGCTTTACTTAGGGTGTGTAAATCATTTTTTCCTGTTAAATCTAAGTTAATCATAAAATCTGCCATAACGCCCTTTAGTCCTAATTTTTCCTTGGGTTCATAGCCTAAATCTTGAATATGATTTGATAAAATAGACATGTTTTCCCTATGCTGATTTTGAATTTCCTGAAATGTATTCTTTATATTCTCATCTTGAGCTTTATTGATGAAAATATTAAAGGCATCAACTGCCATATTTTCTCCTTGTAGTAAATTATTGAGGACATCTATTGTCTTATCTTTTTTACTCATCTTTAAAATCACCTTCCTTTATATAAGATATTTTTGATTATCACTTATTTTTTCCTTATATCTTTCAAATTATTAAGGTTAGTGATTTATTTAGACTAAAACAAAAAAATGGGGCTATCTCATAAAGGAATCTTATGAGTACAGCCCCGGGGTGTTTCAGAATGAATGAAGTTAACCCCAATTAATATATACAAGTACCCATGAGTCCATCTCATCCTCTGAATAAATCTGTTTTTAAGGGAGGAAACAGAACCATTGAACAAGAGGAAAAATCTCATGGATTGTATTTACATTATTAAATTACTCTATCTTAGTGCATAAAGAATTTTAATACAAATGCTATTGCTAAAACATACATAAGTGGTGAAACATCTTTAAACTTACCAGTTATAGTTTTAAGTACAACATAGCTTATCATTCCAAATACGATACCTTCTGCTATACTGTATGAAAGAGGCATCATAACTATTGTTAAGAAGGCTGGTATAGCCTCTGTAAAATCATCAAAATTTATGCCCTTTATCGGTGACATCATGAAAAGGCCCACTAATATAAGAGCTGGAGCTGTCGCAGCCGATGGTATCATTATAAATAATGGAGATAAAAATAATGATATAGCAAACATTCCTGCTGTAGATAGTGCTGTAAGTCCTGTTCTACCGCCTTCAGCTACTCCAGATGCACTTTCTACATAGGTCGTTACTGTACTAGTTCCAAGCATTGCTCCAACAGTTGTTCCAACTGCATCGGCAAATAAAGCTTGTTTCACTCTAGGTACCTTTCCATTCTCATCTAGCATGTCTGCCTTTGTGGCAACACCTATTAATGTTCCAACAGTATCAAACATATCTACGAATAAGAATGAAAACAGTACGACTACCATCTTCATTGTAAAAATTTCTGAAAAATCAAATTTGAAAAATATCGGCTCTAATGACGGTGGAGCACTAACAAATTGTAAGCCCTCAGGCAGTTGTGTGATTCCCATAGGAATACCAATAATTGTAGTAGCTAATATTCCAAATAATAATGCTCCTTTTACCTTCTTAGCCAACAAGAACCCTGTAATTAATAATCCTATAATTGCTAGTAGCGCAGAACCTCCAGTAACTTTTCCTAAGGTTAATGGAATCCCAGTTCCTAATACTACAATCCCAGCATTATAGAGTCCAATAAATGCAATGAATAATCCTATTCCAACCGAAACTGCTTTTTTAAGGTTCAGTGGTATAGCATTAATTATGGCTTCTCTAACATTCAAAAATGTAAGAATGATAAATATAATTCCTTCTAAAAATACCGCAGTTAAAGCAAACTCCCAGGAAGCCCCCATACTTAATACTACTGTATAGGCAAAGAAAGCATTAAGCCCCATACCCGGTGCCAATGCAAATGGTAAATTTGCTACTAATGCCATAACTAGGGTCGCAACAACAGCAGATAATGCAGTTGCTGTAAATACTGCACCAAAATCCATTCCTGCCTCAGCTAACGTAAGTGGATTAACTATTAAAATATAAGCCATGGTCATAAAAGTGGTAATACCTGCAATAATTTCAGTCTTTACATTTGTGTTGTTTTTAGATAACTTAAAAAGTCTTTCTGTCATGTTTATCCTCCTCGTATTTTTGCATCTATATCTCCCTTATCTTATATAGAAGGCATTTATAAATCTACATTTTTTAATAGCTAGTATCTTAAGTCTATTATAAGGAAGTAAAATGTAAAAAAATTATGTACTTCTATATTTAATATTGCTTAAAAAAAGTTTTTCAAACCAAATTTTTTCTATAAGCAATTTTAAAAGGAGTGTTATGAAATTGTTTAGAGATAAAAATAACGCACAATTTATCACTATGTAGTGAAAATTCTGCGTTTATATTAATCTCGCCTCTAGGTGTCCAAAAACACCTAGACAAATTTCACTCATAGTCAGACAATTTACGGTTGTCCAGTAGAGACTTCTCGACCATATCTCGAGAATTATATGAGGGGATATTTATTTGTTTTTTCGACATCTAAATCATAACAAAGTAGCTTTTACTAGTCAATAGTTTTTCCGAATTTTTAACATAATATTTGAGTCATATTACCAGATATTCCCGAATATTAATTGCCACTATGAAAATTTTATTCGAATTAGTCTATTTATTACTCAATATACAATTTTTTGGTTAACATACAAAAAGTTTTTAATTTTCCAAAATTTCTTGACTTTAATATTCCTAAAGTATAAACTAGAGGATAAATTAATAAATATTTTATATATTCAAAAAATTTTATATGTAAGGGGAGGATTTTTTATGCAAAAAAACTCATTTAGGAGAAAAGCACTAGTATTTGTTGTACTATTTACTATGCTTTTTTCTAGCTTAGGGGTATATGCTGAAGGTAGCAGCGTCCCTACAAGAGACAAGATTGAGGAAAAGTACAAATGGAAATTGGATGATATTTACAAAACCGATGAAGCTTGGGAAGAAGATTTTAAGAAGGTAGAAGAAATGATACCTACCTTAGCAGAACATAGGGGGAAGCTTAAAGATTCTCCATCTAATCTACTTGAATGTCTAAAGCTTGTAGATAAAATACAGCGTTTACATGATAAACTAGTTGTATATGCAGGTCTGAGCAATGATTCAGATACTTCTATAGAAAAATATACACAAATGGTAGATAGAGCAAGTACTCTTGGTACAGATATACAAAATGCAACATCATTTATAGAGCCTGAGTTATCATCACTTCCTGAAGATAATCTTAATGAATACATTGAAAATAGCGACTTAGAAGACTATAATTTATTCCTTAAATCTATAATGGACAAAAAGGAATATTCTCTTTCGGAAGAGGGCGAACGCTTAATGGCCCTTGCTGGAAATCTTGCTGGTACTCCTGAAAATATTTATAAGTCCTATAAGTATAGAGATAGAAAAATTAGTAAGATTACAGATTCAGAGGGTAAAGAAATAACCTTATCTCCTGCAACATATAGTGTGATGCTTGGTAATCCAAATCGTGATATGAGAAGAAAAGCATTCGAAGGAGAATTTAGCAGTTATAATGCCAATATTGAAACATTAGCTGCCACTCTCTACGGAGAAGTTAAGACAAATATGTTTAATGCAAAAGCAAGAAAATACAACTCTGCCCTTGAAGCTGCTTTACTATCTAGTGATATCGATCCTAAGGTATACGATAGCTTCATAAAGGCTGCAAATGATAATTTAGAACCACTACATAGATATGTATCTTTAAGAAAGAAACTTTTAGGTATAGAAGACAAGGTTCACTATTATGACATGTATGTGCCAATGCTTAAATCAGTAGATTCAGAAATTCCTTATGAAGATGCTAAAAAAATGGTTTTAGAGGCTCTAAGTCCTTTAGGAGAAAAATATATTAGCGATTTAAATGTAGCATTCGATAATCGCTGGATAGATGTATTTGAAACACAAAATAAGTATGCAGGCGGATATTGTTGGGGAACATACGATACACATCCTTATATATTGTTAAATTATAATGGTACATTATCAGAGGTTTCTACATTAGCCCATGAGTTAGGTCATGCTATAAATAGCTATTATTCCAATAAAAAGCAACCATATAGAAAGTCAGATTACGAAACATTCACAGCCGAAGTAGCATCTACTACTAATGAAGCTATAATGTATGATTATCTTATTAAAAATGCAAAGACTAAAGAAGAAAAGATACACCTAATTGGTTCATACCTTGAGCAAATAAGAGGATCAATCTATACGCAGCTAATGTATGCAGAATTTGAAAAGACTATACATGAAGCGGCTGAATCTGGAAAAACATTAACTGCTTCCTTCTTAAATGAAACTTGGGGTAATTTAATGCAAAAATATTATGGTGAAGACTTCGAAGTTGATGAGCTAGTTAAAGTATGGTGGGCAAGAATACCTCACTTCTACTGGAATTTCTATGTGTACACCTACGCTTCAGGATTATCAGCTGGTATAACATTATCTGATAAGGTTGTAAATGGTGGAGAAGAAGCTAGAGATGCGTACCTGAATTTCCTTGCAGCTGGTGGCTCTGATAAACCAGTTAATCTTTTAAAAGCAGCCGGAGCAGATATGTCAACTCCTGAGCCTGTTGAAAAGGCATTAAAGAAATTTGATGAGCTTATAACTGAGCTTGAAAAATTAATAGAAGAATAATTTAAAACTAATTAAGACGACTCACTGAGTCGTCTTTTATGTTATCTCGGACTTAATATAATGACTTTAGTAGCCTTTGTTTACATTCTTTTTCTGTTCTCCACAATATTCTTTGTCATTTGTCCCCCCTAGATATCCTCCAGCGATACGTGTTGCTAAATCCCCTTTGCCTGCCACCTTTTCCCCTATCTCATTGTTGTTGAAACCAATTTCTTTTCCTAGTTAGCTTTAACCAGTCCGTTCTAACAAATCTTTAAAGTCTGGTGCCTTTACATTCTTCTCCATAAATAATCACCACTTCACAATAATTCTATTGAGGTCATTTCTCGAAGAGAAATCTGACCAAAACGAAGGGGTTCGATGCCCCTAAGTTTTTATTTATTTTTGTTAATCAATTCTTGTTCAGCCATTTCAATGAGCCTTCTTGTCATGGTTCCACCAAGATTTCCTCCATAGTTTCCATTGGATCTAGATGTTAAATTTCCCTTTTCCTCTAAATTGTCACTCTTTAAGCCTAGCTCGTTGGCTATTTCTAACTTCATTCGTTTCAAAGCTTCCCTTGCATTAGGATCTACTGGTATATTTGCCAAGATAATTCACCTCTTTATTTACAATATATATAGTTCTACTTAAATCTCTATATATTCTTATTTTTTGATACAAACAATTTTTAATTCAAGGTAAATTAAGGGTTTAGATTATGGTTATAGTTAGAAATATCTTGAATAAAATAAATCAAATGGTAAATAATCTGGATTAAAATTAAATTTATTTTTTCAAGGAGCCTTTGATGATAACAAAAACTCCAGCTTCAAAATCTAAGATTTCAACAAATTTAATGCTATTTGTTATTTATATCCTTGCTATTGGCGATTATGTTTTTACATTCTGGGGAATAAATATTTTAAACGTGATCTCTGAAGCTAATCCTCTTATGGTGAAATTTATGGATTTCCCCTTTGTGAAGGGCTTACTTTTTAGAGCAATTCAAATCTTTATTCCTTTATTTCTTTTAAAATGTACAGAAAATAAATTCAAAATCCCAAAAAAATTTCAAGTCATCCTATTAATTCTCCTTTTGATACAAATTATTCCCTACGTTTTGCATATAATCTGGATATCCTCCTATTTAAATATTATAAGTTTATGCTTTCCTATGTATTGTTTTTGAATCGAAAGTTAGAGTAAAATAGTTAAAAATTGTCGATATGAAAGATATAAAAGCCAAAGTACTGCAAAGCTTCCTATTATATTAGTAATAAACCCGCTTTTATGTTCCCCCATAACTCCATAATCATTAGAAAGTATTATCATAAATAATGCTATTAGTGGTACTCCGAATATTGTTGTTGCTTGTGTTATGACAAGTAGCTGTATTGGATTCTCCCCAAGTAGGGCTGTCGCTGCAGTTCCTAGTATCATTATTATTGATGCAAAGACCTTTGCCCATAAACTATCTAAAGAACTCCCCAGTCTAAGGCCATCTGCTAAAAAAGTGCCTCCAATCATTGCATTAACAATGAAGGAAGAAAAGGAACCTGCCCATAAGCCAAACAAAAACATCCATTTTGCAAATGATCCCAGTAATGGTTCTAACTGCATAGCCATTTCAACTGCACTATTTACAGTGATTTCTGCTGGTTTTAAAACTGCAGCTGAGGTTATTATGATAACCATGCAAATAATGCTTAGTATAACAATCCCTATTGAAGAATCCTTTAGCCCCTTTGATATATCCTCTCTGGTCCATCCCTTCTCCCTTACAAGGTATGCTTGAAAGGATGCCGCAGCAACGCTAAATGTAGTTGCTGAAACAGCTATTACTAGACCAAAGGATTGAGGCTTATGGGGTATTAACCCTTTTACTATTTCTCCCATATCAGGTCTGATTATAAGAAGATTTCCCCAAAATGATATAACCATTATAAATACCAATACCGTCATCAGATTTTCTAATAAGCTGTAAAAACTATTGGAAGACCATAAAAAAACAAGAGAAATCACTGTGAACAGCGATGCCCAAAACCAAGTAGAACCACCAAATAAAGTCTCAAGTGCTAATCCTACTCCAATATTATTCCCGATTTGAAACCCAGTTGTAATAAAAAATGCACTTACCCCCATAATCAACGAAACCAGAAAACCATATTTCTTAGATACAGTAGATAGAAAGGATTCGTTTGACATAATTCCTATCATTGTGCCAATCCAAGTAAATGTTATCATCATAATACTTGCAATAACAATGGTCCAAAGAACGGAATACCCCATTGTTGCACCTAATTTACTACATACAGTGATACTCCCTGGTCCAACAACCACCGCAGCCGTAATTAAACCCGGTCCTATTTTACTCTTTCTGGACATAATGTCCTCCCTTCTTACTATTGCACTTTATCTTAATTAAATATATTAATTACTCGGCATTTATATTAGTCTTTAAATTACTAAAAAAAGACCCTATGAAATAACACAAAGTCTTTTTGCGCTTAAAATATCAATATTTAAATACACTAACCATATAATCTTCTTCCGGTACATCTCCTAAAAGCTCAAAGCCTGCACCGGAATAAAATTCTCTCAGTTTATTATTTCCTGCCCAGCAATCTAGGTACAAAGTTTTGTTCATTTGCCTTGATAATTTCATGGCATAGTTCACCATTTTCAAGCCTAAACTTTTGCCAAAATACTCAGGCAAAACCGCTACTCGGTATAGATAATTATTTTGTGCTTCTATCAATGGCACATTGACATAATCAGTATCTTTTATAGAAAATGTCGCAATTATAGAGCTATTCACTATTCATACATAGATAAATCCCTTTGATATTTCTTTAGATATTTCCTTTGAATTCCATGGATAGAACCATTGTTTGATACCTTTATTGTCTAGATGTAATGCTACTTTGCTCAATAACTCGACAACTCCATCTTCATCATCAATATTCGCTAATCTAATCTCACCCTTCATCCCCAATTCCTCCTACTAATTACATTGTTCTCTCTCAATCTCTACTATCCATGTAAAGTTCGCAATATGCTCACAATAAATTTTATACCCTAGTGAATTCACATACTTTTTCAGTTTTTCTACGTTAGTATAATATCTATTATCTATGACCTTCCATAGCTCTTCTTTTCCTTGATCATAGAGTTTGCTTTTACACTTATCTCTTTCTTCATCACTTGAGAACATAAAATCTACCATTATGATTCTGCCATTCCCCTTTAAGTACTCCAGCATATAGGTCATTGCTTTCTTCTTTTCACTATCATCTAAAGCATGAAAAGCATATGTAGTAACAACAATGTCAAATTTTTCTCTAGAGAAAGGGGGATCTAAGAAGTTCCCTAATTTCAATTTCATGGATCTGTACTTCCTTTTAGCCTGTAAAAGCATTTCAATACTTTGATCAATTCCAATTACATCTAGTTTATTGCTTAATTCACCACATAAATTCCCTGTTCCACATCCTATATCGATTATAGATTCAGCTTCATATTTCATAATTCGTCTTCTTGTTTCATCAAGTACTTCATCATATTTCTCAAAGAGTCCTAACTCATCCCTCGATCTGTCCCTTACCAGCTGATCAAATTTTACCGCTTTATTATTAAATTCCCATCTATCTATCCAGTGACTTCGATTAATCTTATTTTCCTTTTGAATAATAGAAATACTATTCAGAAAATTATCATAGTCCAATTTTTCATCTGATTCCAGCATTTTATCTATGCTATACTTTAGTGTATTTTTGATACTGTCTAGTTCATTTATCTTTCCCTCTACAGCCTTTAGCTGTAGATAAAGGCTTCGTGCAAAATGATTATCTGCATAAACATTCTTGTCTATTAGACTTTTTATTTCCTTTAATGTAAATCCAAGTTCCTTTAGGAGTAAAACCTCCCTTAACTTCAATAAATCATCATTACTGTATTCTCTATAGTTATTACGGTCTCTTTCAGGAACTACGATATTGTAATCTTCATATATTCTTAATGCCTTTATCGTAGTATTTAACTTTTTACATACATCCTTAGTATTCATATTTGACTCACCCCTCTATTAATAATAAACCCTGCCCCTTGGGCTAAGTCAATATCTTTTACCGTAAATTCCAAATTAACCCTAGATTAAAAATAAAGTATTAGATAATAGGAATGGTCACAGATCATTCCCTACAAAATACACTTTGAATTGGTAGGGTAACGATTTGTAACCATTCCTATAATAGCTATGAACTATTTTTTGTATGCTTATCTTGTTTTTTTATATTGATTTACAATATGAGTAATAAAAGTCTGAGAAGCAATAGATACAGGTATATTCCTATGAGTAACTATGCCAATTGATCTACTGACTGGTGCTGGCATCACAGATATCTCTTCTAGCTCCCCTTGCTCCAGCTCTGTCATCACAAATTCCTTTATTACTGCTGATATTCCAAGACCAATCTTAGCAAATTCTATTAGAAACTCCATATTTCCAATCTCTATTTCTGGTTCTACCTCCACACCATTTAATAAAAAGTATTTATCAATATATTGTCTGGTTATATTATCAGTATCTAAAAGCATGATAGGATAACTTGATAATATATTTACTGGTACTGCTTGATTCAATTCATCATAATGGCCTTTTTTAGTTACAAATATATCCTGTATTTTCATCAATTCTATAAAATTATATTCCCTATGTATAAAAGGCAAACTAACTATTCCAAAGTCAATCTTACCGCTATTTAACATTTTTAAAGTGTCATTAGTTGTTTTATTTATGACTACTATTTTAATATTTGGATACTTTTCGTGGAAAAATTTTAGAAATGGAATAACAAAATATTTGCATAGTGTATTGCTTACCCCAATCCTTATTAATCCCCTATCATTATGTATTATCTTATCGATAATATTTTCACCCTTTGCTATCTCCTCCATTGCATTTTCAACATATTTGTAAAGTATCTCACCTTCTTTAGATAGTACAACACCCCTTGAATTTCTTATGAACAATTTACAACCCATTATGTCTTCTAATTTTTTTATAGATTTACTTATGGCTGGTTGACTTATAAACTGAGCATCTGCAGCTTTCGATATATTTTTATGTTTTGCAACAATATAAAAAGTTCTATACAATTCCATGTCTATATTCATAATATAACTCCTAGTTATGATATCCATAATTAATATATATTTCAATTATACTATTTAAGATAGTATAATATCAACAAGACAAAGAAATATTTTGTAAACACTATAATTTGAGGGGGGAATTGACTATGACTCAAATTGGTAAAAACAGATTTTTTTCCATGGCCGACACCTTTGATAAGATGGCTCAAAAGCTTGTTCCTAAGTATGATTTTTTACAGGATGAATTATTTAACATTATTGATTTTAGGGAAAATGAATGTATAAATATAGTCGATCTTGGAAGCGGTAGCGGCATCCTTTTAGAAAAGATACTAAAGCGTTACCCAAACTCTAAATGTTATTGGATTGACTACTCCACTCAGTTTTTAGACGTTGCCAAGGAGAGATTAAGTAAATATGGTGATAGAGTTACTTTTATTTTATCCTCCTTTGAAGATGATTGGGAAAATAAAATAGATGCTAATGTGCACTTGGTTGTATCTATGTCAGCTATACACCATTTAGAAACTAAGGAAAAAGCAGATTTATATAAAAAAGTCTATTCATTCCTTCAGCCAAATGGATGGTTTATTAACATTGATGAGATGAAAACCCTTTACTTTGAAGCCTATAAAAATAGCATGCTATTTTGGTCTGATTATGTGAATCAAAGCGAAAAAAACATTCATGATGATCAAATAGAACATTATGAGAATTGGAACACTCATTTTGACAATTGGAGAAAAAGAAATATTGAAAATATTAATATTCCAAAGCAAAAGGGTGATGATTTACACGAGAATTTTGTAGATCAATTAGACTGGTTAAAGCAAACGGGATTCAAATCTGTTGATTTATTTGTAAAGTATCATTTATGGTGTATTATTGGAGGACAAAAAT
>JMSU01000175.1_pt1 | contig 24592 bp, 19 predicted proteins | sample 179011 | NCBI WGS metagenome assembly JMSU01 (sample SAMN02769580, study PRJNA246767) | bioreactor metagenome | isolation source: Culture-1 Bioreactor ArsB derived from microbial biomass from the upper 2 cm... | place: Germany: Bremen | collected day 87 after inoculation
TATTGTGGATAAGGATATGACCCATTATCAAGTCATTGGGCTTCGATACCTAGAAAAAGACATCCTTAGAGCTATTATGAATAGTAATCCAGAAAAAGCCATTGGGCATATTCAAGAAAAGATGGATTTTAACTTAGAATTGGTCAGTGGAGATGCTATTGTGCCCAAGGAGGCATTAACCGTAGCAGAATTATTAGGACTTGATGATGAAATTATTGCCATTGCAAGAGACCTAGGAAACGTTGAAATATAAGCCATTTCTTTAGTAAGAAAGAAAAAAAGATAGAGAATGAAAGTAGGTGATGGGTATGACAAGTAAATTAAATCTAAACGAGACGTTAGTCGTAGAATCAAGAAAAGCTGCGGAGAGGATAGCCCATGAGACTCAGGTGTTTATTGAAAAACATACAACGGTTTCTGTTGAAAGGACCATATGTCGTCTACTGGGTATAGATGGTGTTAATGAAACTATGGTACCCCTTCCAAATATTGTTGTGGATCATATTATGGAAGGTGGTAACTTGGAACTTGGTGCCAGTATGTATATTGGAAATGCTATGGTTACTTATGATCTAAGTCCTCAGGAAATTGCAGAAAAAGTATCATCTGGTGAATTGGACCTTGTTCATCTACCCATGAAGGATGCTTTTGATATAAAAGTTGCTATTAATGGGTGCGCTAAGAAGATGATTAAACAAATTAAGGACAATAGCAAGAAAAGAGATGATTACCTGAGTGCATATGGTGATAAGACAGAGCCGTATCTCTATGTTATTGTGGCTACAGGTAATATTTATGAAGATATCACCCAAGCTGTTGCGGCGGCTAAGCAAGGAGCAGATGTCATTGCTGTTATACGTACAACAGGTCAGAGCTTGCTGGATTATGTGCCTTATGGTGTGACGACAGAGGGCTTTGGAGGCACTTTTGCCACACAAGAAAACTTTCGACTTATGCGAGAAGCACTGGATGAGGTATCAGAAGAGTTAGGTCGATATATTAGGCTATGTAACTATTGTTCGGGTTTATGCATGCCAGAAATAGCTGCTATGGGAGCTATAGAACGGTTAGATGTCATGTTGAATGATGCCCTATATGGTATTCTATTTCGAGATATCAATATGCAACGTACTATGATTGATCAGCATTTCTCAAGAGTCATTAATGGTTATGCTGGTGTTATTATTAACACTGGTGAAGATAATTATCTAACCACTGCTGATGCTGTTGAAGAAGCTCATACGGTGCTTGCTTCTCAATTGATTAATGAACAGTTTGCATTATTATCGGGTCTTAAGGAAGAATTGATGGGACTCGGTCATGCTTTTGAAATGACCCCCGATCTCAAAGATGGTTTTTTATTAGAATTAGCTCAAGCTCAGATGGCTAAAGAGATTTTCCCTAACGCGCCTCTAAAATACATGCCCCCAACCAAGTTTATGACAGGTAATATTTTCAAAGGACATGTACAGAATACGTTGTTTAACATGATATCCATTATGACTGGACAGAAGATCCATTTGCTTGGTATGTTAACAGAAGCCATTCATACACCATTCATGGCAGATCGAGCACTATCTATTGAAAATGCAAGATATATATTCAACAATATGCATTCTCTTGGCGATGAGATTACCTTCAAAGAAGGTGGGATTATTCAAAATAGAGCCAATGAAGTTCTTGCGAAAACCCATGAGTTATTAAAAGAGATAGAAGCTATAGGGCTTTTCAAGACACTTGAAAGAGGTATATTTGCAGGTGTTAAAAGACCAATGGATGGTGGTAAGGGGCTGAAGGGTGTGGTTGAAAAAGACAAGGCATACTTCAATCCTTTTATGACGATCATGCTAGATTAAGGTATATATTGTGCCATGACTTTGTTTGCTGCAAGGACAAAGTCACAACAAGGGTGGGAAAATTTATTTTCACACTTTATACCTTCGTTAATAAGTAACGAAAGGGTTGCATGGGAAATAAGTGAATAGATGACGATTATCGTAATCGTATAGAGACTTAGCCGTGAGAAAGAATTTCTCATGACTTTCGTAAATAGAAGGGAGTGGTATGGATGAGTGGTGGATTATATTCCATGGAAAAGAAGGATTTTGACCAAAAGTTGGATCTAACTCGCTTGAAACCTTATGGTGATACCATGAATGACGGTAAAATTCAAGTCAGCTTTACTTTACCTGTAGAAGACAATGAAAATGGTATGGAAGCTGCAAAGCAGCTCGGTAAGAAAATGGGATTAAAAGACCCATCAGTTGTGTGGCATGAAGCATTAGATAAGGCATTTACATTCTATGTGGTATATGGCGACCTAATCCATAGTGTGGATTATACAACAATACACGTAGAGCGTATTCAAGTGGATACCATGGATATGAAGGAAGTGGATGCTTACATTAAGGAGAATATAAAGCGCAAGGTTGTTATTATTGGCGCAAGTACAGGAACGGATGCCCATACGGTTGGTATTGATGCCATTATGAATATGAAGGGCTATGCTGGACATTATGGTCTTGAACGTTATGGGATGATTGATGCTTATAACCTAGGGAGTCAAGTACCTAATGAAGAACTAATAAAACGAGCAATAGAACTAAATGCAGATGCTATTTTGGTATCACAGACCGTCACACAAAAGGATATTCACATCAAGAATCTAACAGAATTAGTGGAATTACTAGAAGCAGAAGGTATCAGGCACAAAGTTCAATTGATCTGTGGAGGACCAAGAATTACCCATGAACTAGCAAAGGAATTGGGGTATGATGCAGGATTTGGACCAGGTAAATATGCCGATGATGTGGCATCATTTGTTGTTACTCAGCTAGTAAAAGAAGATTAATTCAATGAAGGAATGGTATAAATACTAGTTCATGTTCTGTCTGCAAAATGACCAATGTTTTAGGGAGCTTTGCAAAAGATTATATGAAGTTATTTTAACGTTTCCTAAGTAATATAAACGTATTATTCAGATACAATGCATTAACAATTTTGTTAAAGTGCACTGAGGTAATACCCTCTTAGCTGTTAGTACGAAGCGAAGAGGGCTTTTTTTTATTACACTTAGATTTTTAATGAAGAAAACATTTATAAACTAATCAGCTGTATTTATGGTTTGAAAATTAGTTATGAAGCATTTGGAGTTTATATAATAAAGTTGAATAGGAATGGAGTCAACATATTGAAACTGAGGAATATAATGATTGTATTGAAAAGAGGGTAACACTCTGGGTGGAGACTATAAAATATATAAATACTAATATTACAGAAATATTACATTCACAAAAAAGAGTTGATTTTTCTAGAAGAATCATATATAATAACACACGTTGGATAAAATGATTAAAAAAACAAAGGAGGTCGTGTCAAAGATGAACAACATAATAGTAAACAATCTAAACAAACTAAATAATGTAAAGTCGATATACACGACGATAGCCTTTTAAGTTTATATACATGGAATATAGAAGTTAAACTGTGCCGTAGGTTGTGTATGCAAACCTGTGGTTTTTTTATGCCTAAATATACTGGATAATAATGGTAAACCACAGAATGATGACCTGTGGTTTTTTGTTGTTATGAATGTAACTAAACCATCTCAAAGAGGTTAAAAAAGCCTTAATAGGCTTTACATATATAAGGAGGTAAAAAAATGTTTATCTATTTTATGGTTGAAGAGGAAGCAATTAAATAGCAATGTCAAGATTGATGGGATTATATGGAGGTATTACAATAATGTTAAAAGACAGAAGATTTGAGAAGTAGTTAATATAATGGGATGAAGACAAAGAAAGTAATGAATTAATCGAATAAAAATTAGAATAGGAGTCGATAATATGAGTGAATTAACAATGGGATATATGATAGATGCAGAAACAACAAATAGAATTAAAAGAGCTAACAAGGAGGACCTGAAAATGAAATTAATCAATATGGGTATTCATATCGGAAGTTATAAGATTAACTTTTCCATAAATAGAAGTTACGAAGCCATGATAAAAAGATTAGAAAAGTATTATGCGCTCAGACACGCAATTAAGGAAAAAGATGAGAAACTTACTGAATATGGCATGTTCAATTTTATTGTCTAAAATAAAAGTTGAACCTAATATTAATAAATCAATTAAATAAATAGGTGCATAAAAGTTGAGATTCCAAAGGTCGCTGATAGTTACAGTAACCTCTGTATTCCCAACTTTTTTTGTTAAAGTGTTCTAAATAATTTCATTAATGTAAAAGATGTTTTATTAGCTATATTCATGCTTACAAGCTAAAACGAGGTGGTGATATTGACGATTCAATAAAGCAATGATAAAATTAATCATAAATAAGATAAACTATTGTTTTTGTACAATATTCATAGTGATATAATTTGGTGTACACCATAATAAGGAGTAGAATCCATGGAAGCTTATAAAGAGAATTTGATCACCATGAATGACCCATTTCCTGTGGAAGTATTCATTCAAAATAATGAAAAATCCCCTATAATTGTTGAGCCCCATTGGCATGATTGTATTGAAGTGCTATGTGTCTTACAAGGCGAAGCTAAACAACAGGTTAATGAACAGGTTTTTTATGTAGAAGCTCATGATGTCTTAGTCATTAATAAAGGTGATATTCATGGCACGTGGTGTGAGAAAGAAGATGTATGCAAGATTCTCGTTCTTAAGTTCTTGCCAGATATTATTAAAAGTTCTAGTATTTATGATTCCAAATACATTTATTCCTTTTTGCAAAGGAGAAATGAGCAAATATATTATTTGAAGAATATTGCTTTTGAAAACAGTAATATATATGAACTCTTCATGGGTGTGTTACGGGAATATGAGAAAAAAGTAGTGGCTCATGAGATATTTATTAAAGGGTACATCTACCAGATTATTGCAATCTTAATACGAAATGGTACATTGAATGTCTATCAAGATCTGCCTCAAGAAGATGACTTGAAATTAATCAGTCCATTAATAGCTTATATCGAAAAGAATTATCATGAGAACATTACACTAGGCCAAGCAGCAAATAGGGTCAATATGAGTTATTATCATTTTTCAAGATATTTCAAGAAAGTAACAGGGAGAAATTTTAAAGAATATATAGATTTTGTTCGTGTAAATGAAGCTGAAAAACGCTTGATTTCTAGTGATATGCTGATTTCACAGGTGGCATATGAGGTAGGGTACAATAATTTATCCAGTTTTAACAGAGTCTATAAACGTATTCGAGGTTATTCGCCAAGCAAAATAAAACGAGCAAAAACTGAAAAACTATAAGCAAAATTCTCATATCAGAAACCTTCTATATTCTATATAATACGTTGTATGATTAATAAATTAGGAGGTTTTTATTTTGAACAAATTTATACCCAATTATAAAAATATATTAAATGCAGCAAAAAATATTAAACCTGAAAGAATGCCCCTCTACGAACATATTATTTCCATCCAAACAATGGAGCAGATTTCAAATGTATCATTTGGAGAATTAATAAATGGAAATATGGCTGATAAACGTGAATATATGAAAAATTATACCCGTTTCTTTAAAGACATGGGATATGATACAGTTAGTATGGAGTGTTGTATTGGAGGTGCTATGCCTGGTAGTGGTGCTCTTGGAGGTCATCAACCTGGCGTTATTAAGACAAGAGAAGATTTTAATCATTATCCATGGGATGAAATTCCACAATTGTTTTTTAAAGAATATGGTGATCTATTTACAGTATTAGGCGAAGAGATGCCCGAAGGTATGAAAGCTATTGGTGGACCAGGAAATGGCGTTTTTGAATGTGTGCAAGAATTAGTAGGGTATACAGAACTCTGTTATCTTTCTATAGACGATCCAAGTCTATATGATGATTTATTTCGAGCTGTAGGAGGGGTTATGTATAAGATCTGGGAAAGGTTTTTAAATGAATTCGGAGATACATACACTGTGTGTCGATTTGGTGATGATCTAGGATTTAAAAGTCAGACACTTATATCAGCAGATAGTATAAGGGCTAATATTATACCTGAGTATAAGAAGATTGTAGAACTTGTACATAGCCATCAGAAACCATTTTTATTACACTCTTGTGGTCAGATATTCGATGTCATGGATGATTTAATTCATGTCGTTAAAATTGATGCAAAACATTCCAACGAAGATCAAATAGCGCCATTTTCCAAGTGGGTTAATTGCTACGGTGACCTTATTGGCAATTTTGGCGGTGTTGATATGGATGTGCTATGTAGGTGTAGTCAGGAAGAAATTAAAGAATATGTGAACAATGTTATCGCGTATTCTATTGGACATAAAGGATTTGCCCTTGGTTCAGGCAATTCTATACCAGGGTATGTACCAGCAGAAGGTTTTCTAGCCATGGTTGAAACAGCTAGAAGATATCGAGGCGAATAATTAATATGAGATAGAGAGATAATCTAAGCAAGGTGGTGAAATCTTGAAGAATACATTTTTAATCAGTGAAGTAGCTAAGATGCATCATATACCTGCGAAAACACTTCGCTATTATCACGAAGTAGGGTTACTTGTGCCAGCCATTATTGATGAAAAAAATGGGTATCGTTATTACACCACTGAACAGTTTGAGCAGTTGAGTACAATCAGGTATCTTAAGTTTCTAGGAATACCATTAAAAGAAATAAAAGAACACCTTGAGAAAAAAGAAGTTGGAACTTTTATTCAGTTGCTTCAGGAGCAAAAAGAAGCCACCGAATCCAAAATTAAGGAATTGGAACGGGTTAAAAATCGGTTTGATCGGCGGATTGAAGAATTACAACATGCCATGCAGATACCAAGACCTCATGAAATCCAGATTAAAAAAATGCCAGAGCGGACATTTTTTAGCTTAAGAGAACGCATTACATCAGAACCTGAACTAGAGCTTTCCTTAAGAAAATTAGTTAATCATTACGAATTAAATACTGACCTTATTATTGGCAAAGTTGTTTTAACCGTATCAAAAGATAACCTAGAACGACAAGTGTTTGATGAATACGATGCCATCAATGTTATTGAAGAGGAAGCTGTTCATCATGGAGAGCCATTGCATGTTTTAGAAGCTGGATTATATGCATTTAGTTATCATCAAGGAGGTCATGAAGAATCAGGCTTTTATTACAATAAACTATTAACCTATCTTCATAAAAACGGTTATCAAGTCATTGGGGATGCCTATGAACGTATTATTATTAATGAATATATTTCCCACAATCAAGAGGACTTTTTAACAGAAATACAAATACCCATAAAAAATACTTGACCTTCCAGCCACTGGAAGGTTTATTATTTATAGTAATATGACAATATAACTGAGGTACGAGAAAAAAATAATCAGCCACTTTACGTGTCATATAATTGTTTTTTTCTTGAACCTTACAGGAGGTAGAACATGATAGGAACAATCGTTAATGTGTCGACTATAATTGTTGGAAGTTTTATTGGATCATTACTAAAAAAAGGTATAAAAGAAAACTATCAAAAAATTGTTCATCAAGGATTAGGTCTTGTAGCCTTATCACTGGGTATGACTTGGGTAACTCAGAACCTCGCCAATAATAGTGAACCATTATTATTTATTGGTAGTATCGTGATAGGTGGATTAATTGGTGAAATCTTAAAGCTAGACGAGAGAGTACATAACTTAGGGCAACGATTCAAGGGGGAATCAGAACACCATCTTATGGATGGTTTAGTAACGGCTGTGTTACTGTTTTGCGTGGGAACCATGTCTATTTTGGGACCCCTTGAAAGTGCATTGAAAGGTGATCATACCTTGTTGTTTACTAACGCTATGTTAGACGGTATTACATCTTTAATTCTAGCGTCATCTTTTGGAATTGGAATTATGTTATCAGCAGGTGTATTATTCGTTTGGCAAGGAAGCATCTACCTATCGGCTGCTATCATCGCACCATTTTTGACTCCAGAATTAATGGGGCAAATATCTATTCTAGGAGGATTACTCATTCTAAGTACGGGAATGAATATCTTGAATATCACCAAAATTAAAACCATTAATTTATTACCATCTTTAATCATACCGGGTATATATTTTTTAATAAAGGGACTTTTTATGTAATATAATGAGCTATTAGTAATACACTATTGATTATGGAATCAAATCAACATATGTGTTATTATATAACTATTATTAATCACTAAGATCTGTAATAATTGTAGTTGTTTTACACATATTATTGAAATATAGATAGGTATGGTTGTTATAGTCCTACGGTTACGTTTATATTAAGGAGAATGGGTTTTATGGATGAAAGAATGATATGGCTAGCAGAGGAACAAATAGCACATCGTGGGTATCACCATGGTGATCAATACCCTGAAAATTCTATGGGAGCATTTCGAGAGGCCATGAAAAATGGGTTTGGTATTGAATTGGATGTACATGCTACATCAGACGGGAAGATTGTGGTGTTTCATGACGATAATCTGAAAAGAATGACAGGTGTTGATAGAGATGTGAAAGATTGCACCTATGATGACATAAAAAAGTTGACTTTATTAAAGTCAAATGAACATATACCTTTGTTTAGTGATGTATTAAAAGAAGTAAATGGTCAGGTTGGTATTATGGTTGAACTTAAAAGTAAAGGAAAACCTGGGTTGTTAGAAGGGAATACATATAAGTTATTGAAAGAATACAAAGGTAACTATATTATTCAATCTTTTAATCCTATTTCTTTATCATGGTTTAAAAATAATGCACCAGACATGATACGGGGTCAATTATCAGGTGCCTATAAAGGTGAAAAATTAGCTTGGTTCAAACGACTATTACTTAAGAATTGTTTACTTAACCATCTTAGTGAACCACATTTCATAAATTATGATATTGCATTTATTGATCGTTTACCCATACGGATATTAAGAAAAAAAGGGCGCGTTCTTTTTGGGTGGACAGCTAGAACAAAAGAAGAATATGACCATGCACGCAGAAAATGTATTAACGTCGTATTTGAAGGTTTTGATCCAAGAAGCTAAAGATGTTAACAAAGGATTATATAATAAGTAGTAGAGCTTAGCCTGTTGGAAGAAGATTTCAATGGGCTTTGTTATGGTATAGGGAAGTACTGCGTTTTGCTTGCAAGATACCATACTTTCCTATACCACCTGAAACGTATGCAAAGCATACTTTCTTGTAGTATAGTAACGTAAGCCATCAATTGTCAGGCAATTAGTAAATAGAATTGCCATTATGTCAGCTGAAAATTAAAGCATTTGTATAAAAAATCTTATAAAAGACCCGTTATAAGTTTATTGTTCATTTATAAAAGAATATGCAAGGGAAACATGGTAATAATTAACAGAATAATCTAACTAAAATTATCAGACTACCCCTTTATCATGCTAAAACTCTAAGTTATTATATAATAGTCAAAAAATATTGATTATAATTTTATAATCGTTTATCATAGAATTAGAGATAAAAAGTACGATAGTATTTGTCTGCTTTTTAATATAATTACTAACTTAAAAGGCTATCTTCATCAAAGCATTGGCTATGTTTTTACGCTTGCCCACTTATACTATCCATATAATAGTATAAACACTTTGACTAGATAGTCTCCAACCAAAAAAAGGGGTGTTTTTAACATGACAACAGTTGTTATTGATGGTAATCATTTAACACTAGAAGAAGTGATTACAGTTGCAAGAGAAAATGAAAAGGTGCAGATATCGGATAAAGCAGTGGAAAAGGTTAAAAAATCTAGAAATTACGTAGACGAGCTTGTAGCAGAAGAAAAAATCGTATATGGCATAACAACGGGATTTGGTAAGTTTAGCAATGTAGTCATTTCCAAAGATCAAGTGGAAGAGTTGCAATCCAGTTTAATTAAAAGCCATGCTTGTGGTGTTGGCGAACATTTTTCTATTGAAATTGTTAGAGCCATTATGTTACTGCGTGTGAATGCTTTAACAAAAGGTTATTCAGGTATCCGTATCAGCACGTTAGAAACGCTAGTAGATATGCTTAATAAAGGTGTTCACCCAGCAATACCTGAAAAAGGTTCCTTAGGATCTAGTGGAGATTTAGCACCACTAGCCCATATGGTACTTGTTATGTTAGGTGAAGGAGAAGCTTATTATCGTGGTGAATTATTAAGTGGTATGGAAGCGATGCGTCGTGCAGAGATTACACCTATTCGTCTTATAGCAAAAGAAGGATTAGCATTAATTAATGGTACACAAGTACTCACAGCAGTTGGTGCTATAGCTACATACGACGCTTTAAGATTAGCAAAACTAGCGGATGTATCAGCAGCACTTACTTTTGAAGCTCTTCGTGGCATTACAGATGTATTTGACGAGAAAGTACATCTAGTAAGAAACCATGTTGGACAAATGGCTTGTTCTAAGAATATGATTCAGATCTTAGAAGATAGCTTCTTAACGACAAGACAAGGGGATATTCGTGTTCAAGACCCTTACTCATTACGTTGTTTACCACAAATTCATGGTGCAAGTAAAGACGCCATTGATTATGTACTTGATAAAGTGAATAAAGAAATTAATGCTGTAACGGATAATCCATTAATATTCCCTGATGATGATGAAGTCATATCATGTGGTAATTTCCATGGACAGCCTATGGCATTGGCATTTGATTTTCTAGGTATAGCTCTTGCGGAGTTAGCAAACTCATCAGAAAGAAGAATAGAAAGACTTGTTAACCCAAGCTTGAGTGAGTTACCAGCTTTTCTAACCGAAAAAGGTGGGCTAAATTCAGGGTTTATGATTGCTCAATATACAGCCGCTTCTCTTGTATCAGAAAATAAAGTACTGGCTCATCCTGCAAGTGTGGACTCTATACCTTCTTCAGGTAATCAAGAAGACCATGTAAGTATGGGTTCTATAGCAGCGAGAAAGGCGAGAGACATTCTCTATAATACAACGCGAGTTATTGCTATTGAGTTATTAACAGCTGCACAAGCAGTGGAATTTACAGATCCTGAAAAATTAGGAAAAGGTACACAAGTAGCTTATAATATGATTCGTGAAGAAGTGGAAAAACTATGTGAAGATAGAGTGATGTATGTGGATTTTGAGAAGGTCATTAGCATGGTTACATCCAATCGTATATTAGATGGCGTTGAGAAGAAGATAGGTACTCTTCTATAGATATGATTCTATTATATGATTATTCCCAAAAAAGTAAGATGACTAAAATTCTATACAAAATATAGTAATTCCAAAGGAGTTAATGACTATATCTTGTATAGAAAGTCATGCTGTACTACTTTTTGTGGATTAATCATAATATGTAAGTTATCAATAAGCTATATAAGGTAAGAATCAAGAATAAGGTATGTGGAAAAAATAAATCCAATTTCTTTCTCATACCTAATGAAGGAGATGGTCAAGTGATCAGTAATGGGGAATTATTTTACAGTATGGATGTTAAATTGGAACTAAAAGACGGATTGCCCAAATACCCAGCATTTAAAGAAGGTGTACGTAGAGCACCGATGCGTGAGTTTACATTGACGGAAGAAGAAACAGCACTTGCGGTGCAGAATGCCCTTCGTTATATTCCAGAAGAATATCATGAACAACTTATACCAGAGTTCTTAGATGAATTACTGACCAAAGGTCGCATATATGGTTATCGTTTTCGTCCAGAAGGTGAATTAAAGGGGAATCCTATTGATACTTATGAAGGTAAATGTATAGAAGGTAAAGCATTTCAAGTAATGATTGATAATAATCTTGATTTTGATATTGCCTTATACCCATATGAATTAGTGACCTATGGAGAATCAGGGCGTGTTTTTCAGAATTGGATGCAGTTTCTCCTGGTGAAGGAATACCTTAAGGTATTAACCAAGGATCAGACACTAGTTATCGTATCAGGTCATCCCCTTGGATTATTCCATTCAGGTGAGCAAGCACCTCGTGTGATGATTACTAATGGTTTAATGGTTGGTGCTTTTGATGATTATGATAATTTTAACCGTGCGGCGGCTCTTGGTGTGGCCAACTATGGACAGATGACTGCAGGAGGCTGGATGTATATTGGACCTCAAGGGATCGTTCATGGTACGTATAGTACATTATTGAATGCTGGAAGATTGAAACTAGGTATTGACGAAGATAAAGACCTTGCAGGAAAACTATTTGTATCTTCTGGTCTTGGTGGTATGAGTGGTGCTCAAGGAAAAGCAGTTGTCATTGCTGGTGGTGTGGGCATTATCGCAGAAGTCGATGAATCGCGAATTACAACGAGACATGAGCAAGGTTGGGTAGATGCAGTTACGTCTACACCAAAAGAGACCTTTGACCTTGCTAAAAAGCATCTAGATGAAGGGAAAGCTTATGCAATTGCTTATCATGGCAATATTATTGATTTATTAGAATATGCGGCAGATGAGATGATTTCTATTGATTTATTATCGGATCAAACATCCTGTCATGAGGTGTATAATGGTGGTTACTGTCCACAAGGTATAACCTTTGAAGAAAGAACAACGTTACTTGGAGAAGATAAGAAAACCTTTAAAAAGTTAGTCGATAAGAGCTTGAAAGCTCATTTTGAAGTGATAAAAAGGTTAGTAGCTAATGGGACTTATTTCTTTGATTATGGTAATTCTTTTATGAAAGCTATCTATGATTCAGGTGTAGAAGAGATATCTAAGAATGGACGCAATGATAAAGATGGCTTTATATGGCCTTCCTATGTAGAAGACATTCTTGGTCCACAGTTATTTGATTATGGCTATGGTCCGTTTAGATGGGTTTGCTTAAGTGGCAATGAGAAAGATTTACTACGAACTGATCATGCAGCTATGGCTTGTATTGACCCTAATAGAAGGTACCAAGATCGTGATAATTACGTGTGGATTCGAGATGCTCATGAGAATAAATTAGTAGTAGGTACCAAGGCAAGAATACTCTATCAAGATGCTTTTGGGCGATTAAAGATAGCCCTTAAGTTTAATGAGATGGTACGTAAGGGAGAGGTTGGACCTATCATGTTAGGTCGTGATCATCATGACACAGGTGGTACCGATTCACCTTTTAGAGAGACATCTAATATAAAAGATGGTAGTAATATTATGGCAGATTTAGCAACGCATATATTCGCAGGAAATAGTGCACGAGGTATGAGCTTGGTGACTCTTCATAATGGTGGTGGTGTTGGTATTGGTAAGTCTATCAATGGTGGATTTGGCATGGTACTTGATGGAAGTAGACGAGTAGATGAGATTCTTAAGAATGCTATTCTGTTTGATGTTATGGGTGGTGTTGCAAGAAGAGCTTGGGCACGTTGTGAGAATGCTATGGAAACCTGTGTCGAGTATAATGATATGATGAAAGGTTTAGATCAAATTACATTGCCTTATGTTGGTGATAGGGATAAGATCATGGATGCGATTAAAAAAGCGAATGATGGGAATTAAGGAGGAACATGAAAATGGTAAGTAAGATTGTAGAGTGTGTGCCTAATTTTAGTGAAGGCAGAGATTTAGATAAGATTGAGAAGATTGTACAGCCCCTTAGAGGGAAGGCGAATGTGAAGCTCCTTAATTATGAGGCAGATAAGGATTATAATCGTGTGGTTGTGACAGTAATGGGTGAACCACAGGCAGTTAAGAATGCCGTACTTGAGGCTATTGGTGTGGCTACAGAGTTGATTGATCTCAATGTTCATGAGGGTCAGCATTCAAGAATGGGAGCCACAGATGTGGTACCATTTATCCCCATTAAGAATATGACTACAGAGGAATGTGTCGAGCTTGCAAAAGAAATGGGCCAGGCGATTAATGATCGTTTTGATGTACCAGTGTTCTTATATGAGAATGCGGCGGCTAGTCCAGCTAGAAGAAATTTAGCGAAGATTCGTAAAGGTCAGTTTGAAGGAATGAAAGAGAAGATAAAAGAAGAACAGTGGAAACCAGACTTTGGTGAAGCTAAGATTCATGAGACTGCTGGAGCTACGGCTGTCTGTGCAAGAATGCCATTGGTGGCTTATAACATTGACTTAGACACAGAGAATGTGGACATTGCTAATAAGATTGCAAAATGTATTCGTCATTCTAACGGTGGTTTTAGATATATAAAAGCAGGTGGTGTTAAGGTTGAAGAACGTGGTATTACTCAAGTAACCATGAACATCACAGATTATACGAAAACATCTGTTTATCGTGTATTTGAGACAGTTAAGATGGAAGCAAAACGTTACGGTGTGAATGTAGTAGGTAGCGAGATTGTAGGTCTTGTACCTATGGAAGCTTTAGTGGATTCAGCGGCATATTATTTAGGTCTGTATGGATTCTCTATGGATAAAGTGATTGAAACTAATTTAATGGAATAGTTGGGAAGACCAACGTCTAAAAAAGGTGGTATATCATGAATAGATTAATAATCAGAAACGCCAGTCAACTTGTAACATGTAGTGGTTTTAAGGCTAAAAAAGGTAAAGAGATGAACCAGTTAGGCATCATCGAAAATGGAGCGGTTATTGTTGAAGATGGTGAGATTAAGTGGGTTGGTAAGACGCCAGATATTCCTGAAAAATTTGGAAAAGTTGCAGAAACCATTGATGCTACAGGCAAAACAGTACTTCCGGGATTTGTTGATTCCCATACGCACTTTGTATTTGGTGGTTATCGTGAGGAAGAGTATGCTTGGCGGTTAGCTGGACATGATTATATGACAATCATGGAAAAAGGCGGTGGTATCGTTAATAGCGTTAGACAAACAAGGGATGCTAACTTGGATGAACTCATAAGAACAGGTATGAAACGACTAGACTCTATGCTATCTTTTGGCGTAACTACGGTTGAAGGTAAAAGTGGTTACGGTCTTGATTTGGATACAGAGATTAAACAACTTCAAGTAATGAAGAAGCTAAATAATCGTCATAAAATTGATGTGGTACCTACGTTTTTAGGTGCACACGCTGTTCCAAAGGGTTATAAAGGGCGTGAAGATGCATTTATTGATGAGATGATACATGATGTATTACCAGAGGTTGTCAAGCAAGACTTAGCTGATTTTTGTGATATTTTCTGTGAAAAGGGCGTTTTTTCCATTGAGCAATCAAGGAGAATGCTTCTTGCTGCACAGGCTAAAGGTTTGAAATCTAAGATCCATGCAGATGAGATTGTTCAGTTAGGTGGTGCTGAATTAGCTGCTGAGATTGGAGCTGTATCAGCGGATCATCTTTTAATGGCTTCTGATGATGGTATTAAGGCTATGGCTCTGCAAGACGTTGTGGCGACATTACTTCCTGGAACAGCTTTTAGTCTAAAAGAAGATTATGCGAGAGCAAGAGATATGATAGATAGCGGCTTAGCTGTTGCTCTAGCTACGGATTTTAATCCAGGAAGTTGTTTTACGGAGTCAATACCTTTAATTATAGCTTTAGCTACTTTATATATGGGTATGAGTATAGAGGAGACAATTACAGCTCTGACGATTAATGGTGCTGCTGCCCTTGATAAAGCCCATGAGATTGGTAGTATTGATGTGGGTAAGAGGGGTGATTTGGTTATTCATGAGTTTCCTAATTATAAGTTTATACCTTACCATATTGGCGTGTCCACTGTTGAGAAAGTGGTTAAAGAAGGTGAAGTTGTTTTTGATAGATTTGACTGAGGTTTATAAGATAATTACTAGTCCAATTGGGGAGTAATTTTGTTTAGTTCTAGTCATATAATAAAGATAAGGGCGAGTAAGGGGATTAATTTGCTTCTTACTCGTGCCAAAGGAGGAAGAACATGCTTGTAAGTAAGAGTGTGAAAGAATTTCTAGATGAGACGGCATCCAATAATCCCGTACCTGGTGGAGGTTCCATAGCGGCACATAGTGGTGCTACAGCCGCAGCATTAGTGGAAATGGTTGCTAATCTTACAATAGGTAAGAAGAAGTATGCTGAGATTGAGGAAGAGATGAAGGGGATTCGTGTGACAGCTAATGCTTTGAGAGAAGAGTTGCTGGAAGATGTAGATCGGGATTCGGATGCATTTCATCAAGTTATGTCTGCTTTTAAGATGAATAAAGAGACGGATGAAGAGAAGGTTGCTAGACGTGAGTCTATACAGAAAGCAATGAAACATGCAGCAGCTGTTCCTTTAGAGGTTGCAAAAAAATCGTTACAAGTAATGGCTTTAGCAAAAGTTGTTGTCGTTAAAGGTAACAATAACGCTGTAACGGATGGGGCGGTATCAGCTATGATGGCTCGTACGGCGGTTCTATCAGCTCTGTATAATGTTAGAATTAATCTTGGGTCCATTAAAGATGAAGAATTAGTTAAGACCCTTAGTCGAGAGGTAGAGGGACTTGAGAATGAAGCGAGAACATTAGAAAATGAGATATTAGGTTCTGTAGAGTTATAATTGTAAAGGCTGTTTTATACTATATAATGATTAGGTAAAGCTTGTTGGGTAAGAACATATTTTAACAAGATTTATCTAGATTATGTATTATTTGACAGTCTTTAATTTTGTAATTGCATAATATGGAATATGAATATATAATGAAGATATAGTTACAAAATTTGGTGAAAAAGAAAAAAAATTGAAATTAAATTTGCTATCTTGATGAATTAGCGGTTTTAATAATGGAGGAATACAGATGCGAACTTTTCGGAAAGTAAAACCACTATCCTATGCGAGCGTAGCTATATCTTTGTTGATTGTAAGTATTACCATGGGCTTTTTTATTATTAATATCTCCTATAATCGATTTGAACTGGAAAGTGAACGTATTCGGGATCAATATTATGCATACCAGAAAAAGATTATTAAAAATGAAGTGGAAAATGTATATGATTATATTGAGTACTATAAAAATAAGTCTGAAGAAATTCTCAAAAATGATGTCCAGCAGCAAATCTATATTATCTATGATATTATTGCTAATTATTATGAAAAAAATCATGAAACAAAATCCAAAGAAGAAATAAGGCAAGCCATAACAGAACTTATAAGAGGTGTTCGTACAAATTCTTTAACAAAGTATTATTATACAATCTGGTTAGATAGTAATAATCAGGTGGAAGCTAGAAGTAACAATAATGGTATTACCATGGATGTGGCCTCATTAAAAGAAAATCTACAAATGAATGAGTTACTTAAAAAGGCTAAAGATGACGGTGAAGGGTTCTGTGAGTATTATTGGTGTGAAGAGGATTGTGATCAAGATAATGCACCCCACCGCAAATTAGGTTTTGTTAAATATTTTGAACCCCTTAATATGGTTGTAGGCACAGGTATCTATGTGGATGATATGAAAGCGGTCATTAAACAAGATCTTATCGATAGGATAGCCAATATTCGTTACGATGAAGTTGGATATTTTTTTGTAACCACGTATGAAGGTAAAGCCTTGGTATTTGCTGATGAACAATATGTAGGTACAGATGTTAGTCAGATTAATGATATTAATGGTGTCAATATTCATTCTGCGGAAATGAAGCGTATTCAAACAAATGGAGAAGGGTATTTAGAATATGCGTGGACTAAACCAGGTATTCATGGTGTTTATCCAAAAGTTACTTTTGTCAAAGGTCTTGATAGGTGGCAGTGGATTATTGGGACAGGAGTGTATGTGGATGAGATTGAGGATACGATTACGACCATTGAGCGTGATATGAAAAAAGAGGTGACGGTTAATTTAGTAAAAGTTTTGGTGGTTATTGGTTTGTTGGCTTTGTTTTTATTATTCTTTCAGTTTTATGTGGTTAAGAAAATCATTAATCTCATACAACAAGAAGATGAGATTAATTCCATTATTACAGATTTATCGGTGGATGGGATACTGATCGTTAATAGGGAAGGTAAAATTCTTGAAAGTAATCAAAAGGGTATGGATCTCATGGGCATTAGTTATCGATCAATAAAAGATATTAATATGTGGGAATTATTCCAAGATGAGATTATTCCATTGGATAGTAAGGAAACCCATATATTTAAAGAGACATCTTTTGTGAACCTTTATGGCGATACCATACCTGTTGAAGTACATATGAAGCTTACAACAGTTGATAGACAGAAGGTATATATTACCTATCTAAGAGATTTGACGAAACGTTATCGTTATGAGAAGAAGTTAAAGGAATTAGCCATCATGGACGAATTAACCAACGTATATAATAGAAGGTTTATCATTAAGCAAATTGAAAAAGAAATTGAAAAACAGGATGAATATGAATTACCTGTTGCTATAGCTATGGCAGACTTGGATTTTTTTAAACGCGTTAATGATACTTATGGTCATACCTATGGCGATGACATACTGAAATATTTCTCTAAAATGTTAAAAGATAATGTCCGTTTAACGGATTATGTTGGACGTTATGGTGGTGAAGAATTCATCGTCATTTTTACAGACCAAACAAAAGAATCAGCATATGAGGTATTACATGATATTCAGCTTAAAATAAAAAATCATGTGTTTGAAAAAGAAGAGTTGAAATTAACGTTTAGTGCAGGTATAGTAGAAATAAATAATAACGGAAAACGTCATGTTAAAGAATATTTGATTGAAGTTGACCAATTATTATACAAAGCAAAAGATAATGGACGAGATAGGATTGAGTTATCCTAATGTGAAAATTATAAAATATAAGGAGTGATCGATATGGAGTATAGTCAATTTGGTAGCAAATATGTGGTGAGATTTGACAAAGGCGAAGAAGTGGTAGCTACATTAACTACATTTTGTAAAGAACAAGGTATTAAGCTTGGTCTGTAAGTGCTATTGGAGCTGCTAATGAGATAAAATTAGGCTTATTTAATACTAGTGAAAAGAACTATCATGCTACGACATTAACAGGTGATTACGAGATTACAAGTATTACAGGTAATATTTCTACATTGAACAAAGAAGTATACTTACACCTTCATATTACAGTTTCTAATCATGACCTACAAGTATATGGTGGGCATCTTAATTCTGTGGTTATTTCAGCAACGTGTGAAATGATAATTGATGTCATTGAAGGTGAAGTAGATCGTGCTTTTAGTGAAGAAATAGGTCTTAATTTATTGAAGTTTTAGTTCATATATCAATTGAACAAAAGATCAGAATAAATCACCAGATAACCGGTGCTTTATTCTGATCTTTATTATTTTATACCATGGCTTTGTTTGCCTGCAAGGACAAAGCCACACAAGGGTGGAAAATTTATTTTCGCAGGTCATGCATCACACAACTTTCTAATGACTATAATAATATTTATAACGAGCCTATCATATAGAGCTCATCAATTGAATAACATCTGTTTTTGTGGTATTATCTTGTGTAGGGGATGAAAACAAAGAAAAGAAAGAGAAACGGATTATTTGGATATATATTTAGATTTAATAGCTTAGGAGGAGAAGGTATGTATAAAGCTATTATTGTTGAAGATGAAGTACCTGTAAGAACAGCCATATGTAATAGTACACCGTGGGATAAGTTGGGTTACGAGCTTGTATATGTAGCCAGCGATGGACAAGATGCCTTAGCTTATATTGAAAACAATCAAGTGGATATCATCTTGACAGATATTTGTATGCCTTTTATGGATGGGTTAGAATTATCTAGTCATGCAAGACGTTTGCTACCTACTGCTAAGATTGTCATCATAACAGGGTATAATGAATTTGAATACGCTAGAAAAGCAGTAGAACTAGGTGTAGCACATTACCTCTTGAAACCTATTACAGCCAATGAATTTCGTGAAATGCTCATGAAAATCAAGGAAGAACTTGATGAAGAATTTGCTAAGAGAAGAAATCTACACGCATTACGAAAGCAAGTGAAAGAGCATCAAGAATTATTAATTGATCGTTTTATGGTAAATCTCATATCCAATAAAATGAGCAAAGAAGCCATAGCTAGTAGAAGTGAAAAATTTAATCTCCAATTAGAAGGTAACGGTTATCAAGTGGCTGTTTTACAGTTAGATAACATGAGTCAAATAGCTGAGATAGACTTTGAGTATGATTATCAACTTCTAGAATTTGCGATACTCAATATTTGTGAAGAGCTTCTTCATGATCATGATCGCTGTATTTTAGGTAATAATCATCAGATCATTTTACTTCTAGCAAATAGAGGACAAACACGAAGATCGTATAATCAGGCAGTAGAAGCATTATTAAAGCGAATACTTATTTATGTGAAACGCTTTTATAGTATAGATATGTTCATAGGTATTGGCAATCAATACGATACATTATCCGATTTACATTATTCTTACAAAGATGCCTTAGCTGCTTTAGAATATCGGGTACTGGTTGGTAGTGGGCGTCTCATCTATATAACAGATGTGGAGAAAAAACCATCTTTTACTTATATGAAAGTAGAAGAATCTCTAAGAGAATTGGAATTTGCTATTAAAATAGGGCAACAAGATAAAATTACTAAATTACTGGATTACATTTTTAGTACCATTCGATTTTCCGATGTGTCCATTACGGATTATCGCACAGTACTTCTTAAGATGACCACAACAATCATAAAAGTATATGAAGACTTAGGTGAAGGTTCTGCTAAGTTGGTCATAGATTTTAACCAATTTAACGAAGTATTTGAAAAAGATAAACTAGAAGAAGTAAAAATCTATTATATGACGTTGTGCCGTGATTTATCTAAGATGATTGATGATGACCGATCAGATATGCAGTCATCACAAGTCGAGAAAGCCTGTGAATTTATACACAATTGTTACGGAGATAAAGACTTGGATGTCAATAAAATGTGTGAACATCTAGGTATCAGTTCCAGTTATTTTAGTCGTGTGTTTAAAGCAGCTACGAATGAAACATTTACCCAATACTTAACCAAAATCAGGATGGAAAAGGCAAAAGCACTGCTAACCCATTCAGAACTAAAAATATATGAAATTTCCGAGAAGATAGGCTATGAAGATCCTCATTATTTTAGTTATAATTTTAAGAAAAAAATTGGTATTAAACCTACAGAATACCGTAAGCGAGAGGATATATCTTGAAAAATCTATTAATGAAGATGATGAATAAAAGAAATATTAGAAGTATTCAAGTGATGATGATGCTATCTTTCTCCTTATTGATCTTTTTTATCATTAGCACCATTGCCTTATTATCCTATCACATAACTGGAACAGTAGTTGAGGATAATACCAATGAATATGTGTATCAATTAGTCAAGCAAGTGAATAACGACATCGATTATTATCTCAAGACAGTTGAAACCATTGCAGAGAATATTCGATATAATCGTGATCTGAATGCGTTTATTCAAAACCCAAATGAACAACTTAAAAAAGATATTATTGATGACTTAAATACCTATGTGGATTCTAGAAATGATATTATTAACATCGTACTCATCACACAAGAAGGCAAAGCTTTATATAATAATGCTAATCTAGAGTTAAAAGACGATATTCAATTTGAAGATTATGATTGGTATCAAAAAGCAAAACAAGAAGAGAAATTCACCGTGTCTAATTCCCATATTCAAAGGCTTTTTAAGAACCAGTATAAATGGGTGGTATCTTGTAGTACATTATTAAAAAGCCCCTATCACGACAAAAATTTAGGCGTTCTATTAGTGGATATTAATTATAACCTTATTAATGATATGGTTAGTTCCATTAAGCTTGGTCAAAAAGGTTATGTCTTTATTGTAGACCATCTAGGCAACATCGTATATCATCCTAAACAACAGTTATTGTATAGTGGTCTTAAGGAAGAGGATATGAATATTATCTTGCATGCTAGTGATGGCAGTAAAACTGTAAAAGAAGACCGTAAGAAGAAATTATATACCATTACAACATCAGAGTATTCAGGGTGGAAAGTGGTCAGTTCCGTATATACTGAGGATATTTTATCTTATAAACCGAATCTCGTTCGATTTTTCTTTATCATGGGTAGTTTAGCTATTTTAATAGCTATTTGTATTGCTGTGATTATATCCAGGAGTATATTACATCCCATTAAGCAACTAGCTCATACGATGCATAAGGTAGAAGAAGGTAACCTAGATGTGACATTAAACCTAACTCAAGATAATGAAATTGGTGATTTAGCCAAAGCCTTTAACTTGATGATTAATCGTATTAAAAATCTAGTTAATCAGAATAAGAAGATTGAGAAGAATAAGCGTAAAAACGAGTTAAAAGCGTTACAGGCTCAGATTAATCCACATTTTTTATATAATACATTGGATTCAATCATTTGGATGGCAGAAGTTAAGAATTATAGTGCAGTTGTAACCATGACATCATCATTGGCTAAGCTCTTTCGTATCAGTATAAGCAAAGGTCAAGAGTATATTACCATTGGTAAGGAAGTTGAACATGTTGAGAATTACCTTAAAATCCAAAAAATTCGTTATGGCGATCATCTTGATTATCATATAGATGTAGATGACAACTTGAAAGAGAATAAAATCATTAAGCTCATCATTCAACCAATTGTAGAAAATGCCATCTACCACGGGATTAAAAATGTCCCAGGAGGGGGCACCATTCGTATACAAGTAAGGCAAGAGGACCATAAGATTCTCATTGTTGTAGAAGATGATGGAGTAGGCATGAGACAAGAAGAAATTCAAGCACTTTTTGATAAAGAGCATCCACTACCTAAGGATAAAAAATTAGGTGGTGTCGGTGTTCGAAATGTTGATAACCGCATTAAGCTCTACTATGGTGAAGACTATGGCTTAACCATTGAGAGTGAACTCTATGAAGGCACTGCTGTAAAAGCTTGGCTTCCTCAAGTTGAATAAGCATAAGGTAGTAAACCTGTAATAATCAAATATGCATAGATAAAAGCAATTTGGTAATATGTCAAGAAGTAATTTCATATGATTCCGAAAAAAATGGGTAACTTTAATAGCCCTACGGTCTTTCAAAAGAAAAAACGTAAGTTGGTATTTATTTATGGATTACCTACTCTTGTCCAGAGAGTAGAGTTGGCTTTTGTCCAGCAGTCCAAAAAGCATACGTAAAAATTTACGGGAGGTCAACGCGAGTGCTCGTTTATGCTGATGAGTGGTAACTTCAGCATATTTCTTGTCATAGAAGGCCTTGTATTCTGGACAGTTTCTGATAACACTGTTAGTGGCTTCTATAATGTAATAACGCAGATAACGGTTTCCGGCTTTGCTCATGGGCGTATTGTCAGCTTTGTAGTTACCAGATTGATTTTCTTTCCAGACAATACCACAGTATTTAGCCAAGGAATTGTTATTTCGGAAGCATTTAATACTTCCTATTTCAGCTAAAATGGCAGCCGAATAAACTTTACCTATACCAGGGATAGAATTTAGTATGAGGTATTCAGTAGGGTTTAAGCCTTTTACAGTTCTAAGAATTGCAACATCAATGGCTTTTAATTCTTTCTTAAAAGCCGAAATACAATTAAATGAACTGCTGATAGAAACGGTAAGTGGTTCGTATAAACATTTGTCGAGTATATAAGAGTTCCTAGCCGCAGCTTGTATTAGAGAAGCCGTTTCAGCAGGATTAGATATTCTGTTACGGCTCTTACGACTAATGAATTCAATGAGTTCTTCGGTAGAAGAATTTACTAAATCCTCATTGGTCATAAATTCAGTGAGCAAGGCTTCGGCGGTAGCACCATATTTATTAGAAAAAGGATGCTCTTCATTATTAAGCATGGCGAATTCACTGAATTTCAGGAAGATATTATTCAGCAAATAGGTTTTTTCTCTGGCAATACATTCAGTGATGTGTAGCCTGTGACGTGTTAAGCGTTGCAGAGCCAGATACTGTGAACCACGCCAAGGTTGGATGTTAATACGCCCAACTCGGGCAAAGTCAGCAATGACAAAAGAGTCAATCCCATCGTTTTTATCCAAAGAATTAAAAGAGGCTTTGTAATTAGCCACTTCTTTAGGATTCAAACAATAAACATGGGTAGAAAAAGGTGCAAGTTTGTTGCAAGAGGATAGATAATTTGCGATATGTACACCATAGAATCCAGTGGATTCTAAACCGATGATGACATAGTGAAAATCCCGATGACGATTTAAGACATCAGCAATCATATCCTCCAATAATTCAGCACCACCTTGAGCATTAGGAATAGACTTCATTTTAATAAAATATTCTTGATGGAAGTCAATAGCAGAAACAACGTTAGTTCGGGAACCAATATCAATTCCCACAAAAAGCGTTGACAGGTAATCGATTTTCTTCATGGATCATCACCACCTTTCTGTTAAGAATGAAGAAAAGTAACCAGGTTTATCCCAAACCAATACACCGGCCTAAACCTCGCGTTATCAGCATTTAACCAGTGAAAATACCCTGCTGGAGGCTAACACTGGGGTGCAGCATTTGTGTAATAAGTCTAGGTGTATCGTCCGGGCTGCAAGCTTTTTCGGCAATAGCAATATGCTTTGCAGGAGAGATGAGGCAGCGACCACAACTACGATTCTTATGATAATCATTATAGCATTTGGGATACCTGGCAAAAAGTAAAACTATTAATACTATAGATGTGAAAGGGATGAGCAGCATGGGTGAAAAGAACTTCAGAGATGTAAAAGAATGCTTCCCCATCTATAACAAAAAAGAATAAGTCTGTAACCTAATTTACTGGGCTACAAACTT
>JMSU01000176.1_pt1 | contig 24349 bp, 22 predicted proteins | sample 179011 | NCBI WGS metagenome assembly JMSU01 (sample SAMN02769580, study PRJNA246767) | bioreactor metagenome | isolation source: Culture-1 Bioreactor ArsB derived from microbial biomass from the upper 2 cm... | place: Germany: Bremen | collected day 87 after inoculation
TTCTACTCCCAGAAGAATAAAAAATGACCCATAAAGAATTTTTACAACTGCCCTTTCGATAACAGCCCTTCACTCTATTTGAAAAAATATACCCAAAACAGAAGTGCGCTTTGAGCCTACACAGGGCACGGCTTCTGCACCGATAACACATTTATTTCTAGGCTTAAACGTCCTCAATCTAAACGACAAAGAACTCTCAACCATAACGATCCCCTTCTCTGACTTACAGAGATACTCATCAGCTCCACAGATTCAAAAGACCGTATTAATTGATATTGACTTTCATTTTCTATACAGTTATACGCGAAAACATATCAGCACTAACATACTGGAGATACAACAGTGATCCCATCTACCAACAAGACTAAATCAGGCCAGCAAGGCAAATCGCTTAAATTTTCAGCCCAAAACGGAATATTGGGCTCAAAATGCTTTCAGAATATTTTACTCCGCCCAGGACTAACCTTAACTATATCAAGAACTACGCCCCAATTAAATCTCAAAGCATTTTTCGACAGAGATGAAGCTCCCATACAGTTCGGTTTTACTTATTCCGGGAAAAACAGGTGTTCGTTTTCCAGCGGAACGCTACGCAATCAGGTAGATGAGATGCAGACGGGATCAAACGGCATATTCTATCTTCCAAAGACCTGCGGTGTTATCGAACGCCCCAAAGATGAATCGTCTTGCGTCATAGGTATAATTGTTTCACAGGAATTCCTTCGTGGGTATTTTACAGGAAATATGGACGTATTACCCCGAACTTTTCAAAAAACTCTTGAGAATTGTAAAAACAATCCCATCCACTGGTTTGGATCTTGTAATCCAGCTAAGCAACATCTTTTAACTCAGATTATCGAATGCCAATACAAAGGCGGACTGCGCAAACTATTTTTGGAAGGCAGGGTAATGGATCTTCTGTCGATGCAACTTCACGACTATATCAGGTCAGAGACAAACATCTCACCTGTTGCCCAACCTTTGAGCCCAGATGACGTCGAACGAATTCGCATAGCAAGTAGATTTCTGGTTAGCGACCTGGAAGATCCGCCCAGTCTGAGTGAGCTTGCAATTCATGTCGGCATCAATGAAAAAAAACTGAAAACTGGTTTCAGACAAGTCTACGATACGTCTGTTTTCGGCTACTTTAGAGAGTTCAGGATGCAAAAAGCGTATGACCTTCTGCAACAGGGAAATCAAAACGTCACTGAAGTTGCTTACACTGTAGGATATCAAAATTTAAGTCATTTCAGCAATGCGTTCAGAAAACGATTTGGTCTTCTTCCTAAAAAGTTTTTGACAAACCAACGGCTTTTGATCTCCCCTCAAAACCAAAAGTCCTAACAGGGTTATTTTTTGCCCCAGCACGATTAGTCACACTGACTCCACAAGTGTATTGATCCTGAATATCAAATTCAACTAAGAGATATTCAAAAGGTCAAACACAATGAAACAAATCAATCTTGTTCTTTTAGCATTCGTAATGCTCCTCTTCGTTTCTTCAACCGTTCTAGCTGAAGAGAACTCACCCGGAGGCAACCAGACAGCTGCGACAATGGAAGCGGTAACTGTGTACGCAACAAAACGTGAAGGCACAGCAAAAGACTTTGCGGGTAATATTTCAGTAATGGATGATTTATTTATTGAAACACGAGGGATAGATAATCTCGATGATCTGACCCGTTTTGCACCTAACATCTATATCAAGGAGACAAGCTCCGGCGGGTCAATTATCTGCCGCGGAATCTCCACCATTGATACGTCCTTATTCAGCCCTATGGGACTTTATGTAGATGATGTTGCATATCCCATTGGTTACATGAGTAACCAAAATTTATTTGACGTTGAGCGTGTAGAGATTCTCCGCGGCCCGCAGGCAACACTTTACGGGAAAAACAGTGAGTCCGGAGTAATAAATATTGTCTTGAAACAACCGGATAATGAACAGCGTAATAGAATGTTGCTGGAACTTGGCAACTATTACACAGGGAGGCTTGGCCTCAGCTCCAGCGGTCCAATATCTGAAGACAAACTATACTACGGCCTCACAATGCAGGGTTTAACAACCAGAGGCTACAACACAAATACTCTGACAGATGACGACGATGTAGCAGGTAAAAACACCTTTGACGGCCGGGGCACTATCCGCTGGACCCCGGATGAAGACTGGGACATCACCTTTAATTTAGATGGTGCTATACGTGACCTAGGTATCAGCGCACTGCGTTACAGTGACGGACCGAGCGCAACTGCTCGCCACAAAGTCACGAGCAATGAAAATGATAAAGCTACAGAAGAAGAAATTGGCCAGTCAGTTAAGATCAAACATACATGGCCGGCTATGGAATTAACTTCTATCACCAGTCATCGAACTTTCGATCGCGAACATCACCATGACTCAGATAGAACCGCCAAGGCAATATCATATTCGGACCTGAATATGGATATGGACAATTGGAATCAGGAAATCCGCCTTGCTTCCAAGGGCACAAGCTACCTTAAATGGTTGGTAGGCTTTGACGCAAACTACGAAAACATTGATGCCGGTATCGATTTTACCAATATAAAACCAACTCTAAGCTCTAAACGTTCCGGCAACAGTGAAGCTACAGAATATGCTCTGTTCGGCCAGGCTACTTACGAAATAATCTCAGGACTGCGCCTGACCGGCGGTACACGTCTGGATGTTTCATATAACTCAGGTAAACAGACTTACACACCTAGCACAGGCCCCACTTCTTATAAAAAAACCATTGAAGACACAGAATTCCTGCCAATGGGTTCTTTAGCATACGATTTCAACCCAAACATCACAGCTTACACCACAGTATCTACAGGATTCCTAGCTGGAGGATTCAACTTTTATTCAGCAACAAACGCTGACAGTTTTGCCTATGATTCCGAACACACACTTAACTACGAGGCTGGAATCAAGACCAACTGGTTTGAGAATATACTGACCTTCAACCTGTCTGCTTTTTATACAGATATTACTGACAAGCAGGTTAGAGAATCTGTTGCCGGTGGAGGGGTTGGCGCATGGAAGTTCAGCAATGCAGCCTCAGCCCACACTAAAGGCGTTGAACTGGAAGGTCGCTACACCCCTATCCCCGAACTGCAATTCATTGCCGGATTTGGCTACGCAGACTCTGAAATCGATAATTGGACGACTACATCAGGTGGAACAACTGTAGACTATGGCGGGAAAAAACTGCCCTGGGCTCCAGAATATACATATAATTTGGGCGTCCAGTACAACCACGAAAGCGGCTTTTTCGCAATCGCCGACCTTCTGGGCACAGGTGAACAGTATTTTGATGCAGCCAATGAACTCAAAGGAGATGCATACCAAACTGTGAATCTACGCTTAGGATATACAACTGGTGACATAGAATTTTCCGTATGGTCTGAAAACATTTTCGACACTGCCTATGAAGTAAAAAAAGTTGCTAACGCAGCTGGAAACACAATGGTCGAAGACGGTGCTCCCATGACATACGGTTTTACACTCAACTGGAATTTTTAAGAAAATGACACAACAGCTAAACAAACTGCCCCCCCCCCGAAATCAGATCTGCTTTTTGAATTGATGGTAGGTCCTGCTCGTATGGCCGTGTTACAGACAGCCATCGAAATGGAACTGCCGGATATTTTGGAAAAAACCCAGAACCCGAAAGTTCTCGCTGAAATCTTAAAAGTTGAAACAGATGAGACCAATCTCATTTACTTTCTAGATGCCATGACGGCTTTGGGTTTTGCTGAAAAAAAAGGTGGAACTTACACGAACACTCCTTTTTCAAAATCATACTTACGGAAGGATAGTCCTACCTATCTTGGCGGTATGGTCAAAAACATCTCACAAATGCAGCATCGCAACCTTTTACATATCCAAGAATTAATCCTTCAAGGACCTCCAAAGGTTGAAAATAAAAATAAACTGGACCGTGAAGAAAAATGGAAAGATTCCGCGCGCCATTTAGCCAATTACCAAAAAGCAGACATAGCAGAACGAACGGCTGCCTTCATTGCCTCTCTGCCGGAATATCCTGACATGCAACGCATGCTGGATCTAGGGTGCGGGCCCGGTATTATGTGCATGGAAGTAGTTTCAAACCATCCTTATATGGAAGGAGTTTTATGTGACATGCCTCCTCTGATCGAGGTTGCATGTGAAGAAATTGCTGCAGCCGGACTTGAATCCCGTATGTCCACGATTGCCGGAGATTATAATGAAGTGGATTTTGGTAAAAATTACGACCTGATATGGGCCAGCCAAACCCTTTATTATGCAAAGGATCTGAGCTCCATGTTCTCCCGCATACATCATGCTCTTAACCCCGGCGGGATTTTCATCAGTCTGCATGAAGGCCTTACCTGTGAGCGAACTCAGCCTTCGGATATGGTTTTGTCCCGTCTTTCTTTAGCCTTGGAGGGGCAGGATGTTTCATTTGAACAAGGAGAAATCGCTTCCTATCTTCCTGAAGCCGGATTCACCTCAATAGAAACGAAAAACATGTCCTTACCCTTTGGCCCGGCAGAACTGATCATTGCCCGTAAAAGCAGATAACAACATGAAAATATTACTATTCATAGCGTTACTGATATCCTTTGCATGTCCAGCTCAGTGCAATGAGTCTCAAACTCTTGTTTTTTCAGGTCCTCCAATAGCTGAAAGCGTCCCTCTTATAGCTATGTCGCAAAACAGACGGACTTGGGACCAGAATTTTGAAGTGAAATTCATTCCTTGGCATTCACCGGATATGCTTCGAGCTATGATCGTAGGCGGACAGGTAGATGCAGCAATCATCACGACTGCTGCTGCCTGCACACTGCTCAACAAAGGAGCCAACGGCCGAATCGCTCATCTCTACGAATCTCCAGTCTGGATTGTATCAGTAAGGCCCGGCCCAGATACACTGGAGTCACTTAATGGCACCCTGCTTTTTCCCTTTGGTCCGGGGGAAATGCCGGAATTATTCTTCAAAGCGACTATAGGGAATAAACCGAACTCATTATCAATCAGGCATACGAGCGGAGCTTTGGAGGCGGTTAATCTTTTGCTTGCCGGTAAAGGCGACCATGCAATGCTCAGTGAACCAACTGTATCTGTCGCGATATCTCGTTCTCTGGCGAAGCATGCCAAAGGGGCCCCTCTGCTGATTAGAAGGGTAAGTATGGGTGAGGCTTGGTCAAAGGCTTTTCCGGGACATGGGCTGGCTGCGACCTGTATGACCTTCTTCGGATCAAAAACTGAGAACCCGGATCTGATACAAAGCTTTCGCAAAGCTCACGAGCAGGCATGTAAGTGGGTACGTGAAAATCCGTCCAAGGCATTAACCCTTACACGAAAAAGATTCCCTGCTCTTGCTGCACAACTCGATTCCGGAGCAATTAAAAAAATCGACATTCACACCTTGAACGGTAGAAAAGCACAAGAGGATGCTTTGTTTTATTTATCCAAAATCAAGGAGTTTTCCCCTGCTGCCATTGGAGGGTCCATGCCGAAAAGCAGTCTGTTCGAGGTAGGCAATGATTGACTCCTATTCAGATAATCTGCCTCCCTCTTTTTACCACATTCTCGGTTTTATGCTGCTTCTCCTAGGGTGGGAAATGTTAGCGCGCAATTATTCAGGATTGGTTGTGGCTGCCCCCGCAGAAACATTGGCTGCGCTATTCCGGATACTGGGAGACAAAGCTTTTCTGGCAACACATTTAAGCCCTACTTTGAAAAGAATCACTCTGTCTCTGAGTATTGGAATAGGTAGCGGAGCAGTGCTTGGCGTTTTGGCAGGGTTGATCCCCCCATTACGCCTTATGCTCGCGCCGATCCGTTGGATCCTTACAAGCACACCCGCCATAATCGTTGTGGTTGTCTTCATGCTCTGGTTTGGCATGGGCACGGTTATGGTAGTGAGTATTACCGCTACAATGGTGGCCCCCATAGTTTACGTAAACGTGGCGGAAAGCATGATGAGCGTTGACTGCAATCTCATCGAAATGGCCAGAGTTTACCGCATGCCATTACATATGCGCTTAACAAGAATATACGCAATGGCACTTGCAAGGCCGTTGCTCTCAGCTGTGGTTATAGCCACAGGAAATTGTATCCGCCTAGTTGTATTGGCTGAAATGCTCGGAACCAACGAAGGTATCGGACATGCCTTGGCCATATCCAGAACCAATCTTCAGACAGAAAATCTCTATGCCCTGACTATGCTGGCAATGATCATCATTGGAGCTGTGGAAATCCTTTTGCTGCGCCCTGCTCGCAAAGCAATAGAAAGGAGACAGGCATGAAGCCCATCATCAAGTTAAAAAATATTTATAAGAAATTCGGAACAACCCCGATTCTTTCTGGATTTAATCTAGAGCTTAACCATGGCGAAGTATTGGCATTACTCGGCCCCAGCGGCATCGGCAAATCTACTATATTACGGATGATTGCTGGTTTGGAGAAACCTGATTCAGGCAACATAGAACTCGAAACATCACATATAGGGTACGTATTTCAGGAAGCACGTCTGCTGCCTTGGGATACAGCTCTGAATAATGTTGTTCTGCCACTGTGCGCTCTAGGGATAAAGAAAGATGAGGCCATAGATCGATCACATTATTTTCTTCAATGTATGGAACTTTCTAAATTCGAAAAAATGCTTCCCCATCAACTTTCTGGAGGCATGTGTCAACGAGTCTCAATTGCCAGAGCTCTTGCTATCAACCCTCAAATATTACTGCTGGATGAGCCTTTCACAGGTCTGGACAGAAAACTTAAAAACACAATGAAATCTCTGTTGGAGTCCTCTCTAGACATAAACAAGACAGCCGTAATCCAAGTAACCCATGATCATTCTGAACTTTTAGACCGAACAAACAAAACTATCCATTTAGACCAGCAAAATCGATAAATGTGTTTTAAATTAAAACATTAAGAAAAGGATAAACTACTATGACACAGACTGAAATATTCTGGAATGTTCTAAAGGAATTCCGTGATGACACCCTTATCGTTCAGGTAATGCTTATAATAGGTATGCTGATTGTAACTTGGTTAGTCTATAACAAACCGGGAAAAGGGACTAATGCCTTTACCAAGATATTTCTTGCACTGGCTTTTTTGTGGAACTCAATCGCCTGCTTTTTTATAGTTTGCGGCAAAAGTCCAATGGCAAAATTTTTAGGAGGGCCTCTTTACGCAGCTATTGGTTTCCTGTTTCTTTTAGATTTAATTATTACAAAAAAGACTCACTTTGAAATACCACGCTCTTCCGGCATTCGACTGGCCACGGCATTTTTCATATTACTGGCTTTTATCTTTCCTTTACTCGGCTATTTTACCGGCCACCCAATGATTGCTCTTCCCGGATACCCCTGCCCTTTAGCCGGGTTTACCTTAGCCCTGCTGGCGGCCTCCTCCAGAACTGACCGCGATATTTATTTTCTGACACTGATTTGGGCTTTTGTGAACATTCCCAAATGCTTCGGACATATGGCCTGCTATGAAGAGGTCACTTTAGTTATTACCGGATTTTATGCATTAGGAATGCTCAAATATCGAGAAACACGACTGGCAGAAAATGTATAATAATTAAGGAGAAATACCATGTACAAAGAATCTATTATGGATAATTTTGCATCATCACCTCCTCTACGTCCAATCCACATAGCTCCAAAACGACTGAAATGCATTGACGCAGGTAGTGATTTTTGTCCCTGCCATCTGGCAGAATCAGGAGAATGCATTGTTTGTTCTATAATTCGCGGAGAATCAAAATGTGACTGCGATTGGACAGGTACATGCATCTTAGCTCAAAGCAAGTGGCTCCTCGGCCAAAGCAACCAACGGGAAAGCAAGCCTGCAAAAGTCATATCCAGACAAAATGTTGGAAAAGGTACTGAGATTCTACACATAAAGACCACAGCGAAACTTGCGTCACAACTTACCCGTCCGGGAAGTTTTGTATTTGTTCGCAATAAGCTGGAAAGCTACTACAACACCCCCCTAGCGGTCATAAAAGCTTTTCCGGGTAGAGATGAGATCGTGGTGGCATTCACAAAACTTGGCCCTAAAACAAAAACTTTAGCAGCCTGCAAAGAAAAAATATGGATTAGAGGGCCATACTGGAATGGCATACTCGGACATAGATTTATTGAAAACGTATACGATGAACAAGTAGTACTGGTACTTTCAGGTATGGCTCAAGTGTGTGGGCCAAACATAGCCCGGACTCTCCTCCGCAATGGCAACAAAATTACAGTTGTCTATGGAGATAAAGACTACCCTTTCGTTATTCCTTATCTGCAGGAAATTCCTGCTGCCACTTTCGTGAATTTAAGATCACGGAACGGCAAACAGGAAATTTCAAATATACTGGGAAGAATCAAGCCATATTGCTTATTTAGCGGAGGCAACGAAGAACAGCACAACTTTTTAAAAGAGACGATGTCAGCTCTTTCTCTAGAACCGCGTATGGCCACCTCCAGCACTCACAAAATGTGCTGTGGTGAAGGAATATGCGGAGCATGCATTACAAATAAAAATGGAACGTTAATACGGGCTTGCAAAACCTGTCTAACTCATGACGAATCTAACAAAATATAAAGGCAAACCATGAGCACTATAATTGTAATCGGCGGTGGCTGGGCAGGGTGTGCAGCAGCATTAGCAGCCAGAAGAGATAATTCACAGGTCGTTTTGTTAGAACGAACTGATTTGCTGTTGGGATGCGGACTGGCAGGCGGTATCATGCGGAATAATGGCAGATATACTGCTGCCGAAGAACTACGGCAGCTTGGAGCCGGAGAACTTATTGAAGCCGCAGATAAAGCTGCCGTCCATGTAGATGTCAATTTCCCCGGACACGAACATGCAACCCTGTATTCGACTTCAAAAGTAGAATCTTCTGTGCGTGATTTGTTGAAAGAAAAAGGTATTGACCTTCGTTTAATCTCACGAGTCGCAGATATTCAATTTTCGGACAAATATGTACAGGCTGTCCAGTTAGCAGACAAAAAATGGTTGAAAGGAGATGTTTTTATAGATTGTACAGGTTCGGCAGGATCTATGGGCAACTGCCTGCGCTATGGAAATGGATGCGCTATGTGCATGCTCCGTTGCCCATCTTTCGGCCCTAGAATCAGCCTAACAGACCGAATAGGCATAAAAGATACAGTCGGTATGCGACAAGACGGAGAAGTCGGCTCCTTGAGTGGGTCCTGCGAAATCCGTAAGGATTCACTTTCCCGGGCAGTTCAACAGGAACTGAAAACAAAAGGGGTATCTGTTACACCGCTACCAGAAAAACTAATACATCAAAGCATGCTCAATAAAAAATCCTGCCGGCAGTATGCCCTTCCGGATTTTGCAAAGAATCTTGTTTTACTTGATACAGGCGGTCACGCCAAAATGATGACCCCATATTTCCCCATAGACAAACTGCGCATGGTTCCTGGATTTGCTAATGCTCTCTACAGTCATGGCAGTAGCATTGCCAATTCCGTAAGATTTTTGAGCCGAGCCCCCAGAAACAATTTTATGAAAGTTACTGGAACAAAAAATTTATTTTGCGGCGGTGAAAAATCAGGATTTTTCGTAGGACACACTGAAGCCATAGCTACCGGCACCTTGGCAGGATACAATGCTGCGGCTTTTATAAACAATAATGAACAGATGTGCTTTCCTCGGGAATTAGCCTGCGGCGACATCATAGCCACTGAATCAGAAGGGCTAAATCACGAGAATGGGCTAAAACAACGATACACCTTCTCTGGGGGCATTTACTTTGACCAAATGCAAAAACGACAACTGTACTCAATGGACACGGCGGAGATTCATATGCGGATTAGCAACCTTGGCTTAACCGGTATTTTCAACGCCTCTTCAAAAAATGAAGCAGCCTAACTAACGGAGTAAACCATGGAAAACAATTCTCACACTTCACGATGCTTTTTTGGTTGTAACTCGGCAGAAGGTTTCCACTCCTTCTTCAATTTTCTCCCGAATATGGACAATGCAAAAATGATTATTGTCAAAGGAGGTCCGGGGACAGGAAAATCAACTTTTATCAAGCAAATAGGTGATGCTTTCTCCTCACAGGGATACGATTTGGAATACCAGCATTGTTCACTTGATCCTGAATCATACGATGCTGTAACCATTCCGGAAATCAAGTCCATAGTTGTTGCTGCAACCGGTCATCATGTATTTGACCCGCGCAATCCCGGAGCGGTTGATGAAATACTCAATCTGGGAGATTATTGGAATGTCGAAGGAATTCGCCAACACCGCAAAGAAATTATTGAAATCAACTCAGTTTCAAAGGGGCAGTTTCACAAGGTATACAACCAGCTTAAAGCTGCACGTCTTTTACTGCGCAATGCAGAAATGATAAACGATTCAGCGTTAAATCCCAGAAAATTACATGCCATGGAACAGTCGATATGCTCTCTTCTGCCACCGGCAAAGAAAAGAGAGTTCTTTGGGACGGAACGGAATTGTTTTATTTCTTCCATTACTCCATTTGGTGAAGAGCATTTGGCCCATACTGTCATACGCCCCGAGACTCAAATAGTAGGCCTTATAGGAGAGCCGGGATCAGGACGAAGTGCATTAATGAAGCAAGTAGGGAAACAGGCCCAATTACGCGGTTTAACAGTAGAATATTACCACAAGCCTATAGACCCATCAATTATTGAACATATTCATATTCCAGAAGCCGAATTGATGGTTACAGTTCAGCCCGAAATAATGCCTGAGAATTCCCCTGCCACGAAATACCAATTGACTGATTGCGCGGATGAATTGAGTAAAGAGAATATGAACGAGATTGCTGCTGCAAAGCAACGTTATGAAGAGATACTTGGCGATGCTACAATAAGTTTGCTGAATGCAAAAAACACACATTCCGCCTTAGAACAATATTATGTACCATACATGGATTTCGATAGTGTTGACCGCAAATGCAAAGATGTAGTGGAGGCTTTGAAACAGCATTCCACTATTTTCAACTAAGCTTGAACAAAATCCTAAGAAACTAATATTGATGATTTAACGGAATAAACCGGGTAGTTAATTAGCTTTACAGCGCATCAATCTTACAGGCAGGAATCACTATTGCCTGTAAGATTGATGCCTAAAATATTCTCAATCTGATCATAATGAGGGCAAGCTAAGATGTTAATAATTCTTATGAATAAGCTGTTCGACGATATTACCTGAAAGCATCACGGTCAGCACTATAACTCCCTAGCGCAGCAGGGTCTTCAATTACACCAAAAGCCGGGTTAACATCATATTTACCGTTATCCGTTGTTTTATATACAGTTATTGTATCTGCGGAAAAATTTGTTGCATAGATATAGCCGTCTTTCACCACCAGCCCGTGAGGATCGCTTAAAATTGTAGCCTGCAGATGGCTGTAAGATCTATCCTCAAAAGAGTTCCATCATGGAACAGCAGAATGAACAACGGAAACAATTGGCCATAATAGCGGTAAAAGCATGGGCAGACGAAGGCGTTGAAGTACCACAGGGTGTGGAAATATAACCTGAATAAAGACCGCCAAGTTTTGTACTCATACACACTGAGTATTTACAGACATCCTTCTTAATTAATTCAGCACATAACAATGTCCCTCTTCAGCCAGAGGAAAAGGACTGTTAGCTAGGGAATGAGTATGATAACCGAGAACTTTGCCGTCAATCTTCGCTTGCAAAGACTCAACCTGCTTCCAGTGGGTATGCACACTGTCTGGATTATCGAACTCTATTTCATGAAAAACAAGATCACAGCAAGCGAACCACTCGGCTTCCAGTTCAGCTCGTTTGAGTACTTTATTGATCTCCTCATCATATTTAGTGTCTCCAGAATAACCAAAACTGCGGCCTGCAGCGGAAATTTTAAGCCCTACGGTTCCATAAGGTAAAATATGATGATTCCAGCGGCTATGGATTTGAATGGGACCCAATTGAAGTGGAGTACCGGGTTGCAACGGAAAGATCTCCGCAAACTCTTCCAAATCAGGAAAAAGCGGAGAGTAACAATCTTTCAAAATCCGAAAAACATTGTCAGCAATAATCAACTTGAGTTTACGCTTTTCCATGCGCGCCCGCTGCATGCAGGCGGTAAAGCCTTGTACATGGTCTTCATGATTGTGGGTAAACAAATAATGGGTGACATCGTCCCAATGAATGTTGTGCCGGGCAAGAGTGTGTGCAGGATACCCGCAGGGATCTATCCAGATTACATATTCACCGTAACGGACTATAGTATTGGCAACAGTACCTTGCACACCGTTTCCGCAACCGATAGGCTGAACCTCCAAATGCTCTCTGATTCTTCTATCTCTGGGAATGCCGGCCAGCAGTGTTTCAATACCTTTATCGGGATTTACAATCGAGGCAACGGCATTGCGATCATAGAGAACTCTCCCCCCATCTGAGATAATAATATTCCCGCCTTCGAAACAGATTTCCAGACTGCCATTTTTATAGCAGGGCGCGGCAACATTAGGATGAAACCATTTTCTGAGCCAGTCCTTACGGACCACAGCCAGATTCTTGTCATCGAAAAAATAAGGGAAAATACCTTCAAGGCGATGCTGAAGCTGCTCCACATCCGACTCAAGCCCTACGTATTCCTTTAAAACGCCTCCCCTGATCTGGGCCTGCCAGAGCACAAACTCTTCCCCGGTTCGGTTATCCCCGGCAAGAGACACCTCCCATTCCGGTACGACCACGATCTCCTCGCGAAAACCATGTTCAGTCAAAAACTTGGTAATATCAGGCATGCTGCCAATCCGTACGCTCCCCTTAGAAGTACGGACCAAATCGACATACATCCCGCAGTATTCAATACGCTGCAACTGCCCTGTCAGTTTCCGTAAGGTACTGGTAGCCATCAAAATTTCCTTTTTCACAATGTATATGTTTACATATAAATAGCATTAACGAGATAGATACATCACATCAAATATTTAACAATAGCACAATTAATTAATCAAAATATAAATAATTCAATGTATTAATTTAAATATTTACAATTTTGTTGACACAAACATTACCAACCTGCTAACAAAATGTAAACGTTTACATAATGAGGTTGCTTGTGAGCACAATTCTTGATGTGGCGCGACTGGCGCAAGTCTCCACCGCTACGGTTTCCCGGGTTATCAATTCCCCCGACACCGTTCGTGAGAAAACCCGTGAGAAAGTTCTCCGGGCCATGAAGATGTGCAATTACAAATACAATGCCCTCGCACGCGGCTTCGCCACCAAAAAGTCTAACACCATCGGACTGATCATCCCCAGTATAAACAACCCCGTCTTCGCTGAATCCACTCTGGGGGTTCAGGAATACGCCGAGCAGAAACAGATCAAAGTTATCCTCGGCAATACATCCTATAAAATTACGCAGGAAGAAAGCCTGATCAATGCACTTCGCGAAAGTCAGGTGGACGGACTAATAATCACCACGACCAACCCCAAGGGCGAAATAATCAAATCACTTGTGGATGAAGAGGTCCCCTTTGTACTGCTTTTCAGTACAGTCAAAACCGGACCAATCTCAGCCGTTGGTGTAGACAACTACCGTGGCGGCTATGAAGCCACTGAACATCTGATTTCCCTTGGACACCGCCAAATAGGCATGATTGCGGGTAGTTTTTCTGTGACCGACAGATCCTATCACCGCTGGCACGGCTACCGACAATGCCTCAAGGACAATGGAATCCCATATAACAAGAATCTGCTGGTCCAAACCGAGTACTCCCTTTCCGGAGGACGGAATTCAATCAAACAGCTCCTTAAACAGGATCTTCCGCCCAGTGCAGTATTCTGCTCCAATGATTACATTGCCCTTGGAGCAATTAAAGGTGCACGGGAGACGGGCTTGTCACTACCCGAAGAGCTGTCGATCGTGGGTTTTGATGACATGCCCACAGCCTCATATATGGTGCCGGCCCTGACCACTATCCGCCAGCCGGCCTATGAGATGGGCAGACGCGCTTGTGAGCTTCTGCTGCAAAAAATGGAAAATCCGGACAAACCGGAACAACATATGTTGGAGACCAAACTGGTTGTCCGCGAATCCACCGCTGCCGTTCCATAAGGTTCAAACGCGTTGATGGAGGGGACAGGCTAGTAGCAAAGGGCTTTTCGCAACTGTTGCGACAGGCCTGATAAGTAAGGAAACAACCTTAGGAGGAAGATTAAAATGAGCTTCAAGAAGACCCTTTCCGTGCTTTGTACAGGGGCTGTCCTGATTATGTCCATGAGCACATTGTGCATGGCTGATGACTACAAACTGACCCTGAAACTGAGTCACGTTTTCAGTCCTGCTGAGCAGCTTTCCAAATCCATGGAAGCTGTAGCTGAATCCATCAATAAAAAAACAGACGGCGCAATCAACATCCAGACTTTTCCGCAGGCACAGCTGCCCGCATACAAAGAAGGCGTTGAGCAGGTTGTTCGCGGAGCTAAATTCATCTCCGTTGAAGACCCCTCTTTCATCGGCGACTATGTTCCCGATTTCAAAGCCCTTTATGCTCCTATGCTCTACCGCAGCTTTGACGAATATGTAACTCTCACCCAGTCCGACCTTGTTAAAAAAATGAAAGCTGAAGCCGAAAAACAAGGAATCAAAATTCTTGCTCTCGACTATATCTACGGTTTCCGTAACCTGATCACCCAGAAGGTCATCAAGACTCCTGCAGATCTTGAGGGATGAAAATCCGTACCCCCGGCTCTAAATCCTACATCGACACCCTCAACGCCATGGGCGCGGTTGCAACTCCCCTGCCTTGGGGCGAAACTCTATCCGCTGTGCAACAGGGAGTTGTTGACGGCCTCGAGGGTTCCGAATTCACAACATCGGTACCAAAGTATACGAAGGCCCAACCAAAAACGTTGCCAACACTCACCACATTCTCGGTACCTGCGGTGTATACATCTCCACCAAGGTCTGGAATAAGATTCCTGCAAAATACCAGAAGATCATCGAAGATGAATTTGCTAACGGCGCAACTCACATGGTCAACCTGCTCAAGTCCCAGCACGGCGGCGTGGTTAAGGAACTGGAATCCTACGGCGTAAAATTCAACGAAGTTGACGGCGATGCTTTTCGTGCAGCACTCAAGCCTCTCTATAAAGAACAGAAAGGTATGACTCCCGGTGTCTACCAGACCATCTTCAAAGAACTCGACGCAATGAGATAAACAATAAATTCAGGGCATGGGACTATTTTCCATGCCCTGTTTTTGGTGGTGAACAATGTCTACTACAGCATTCAAATTTATTTTTAAGAATTTCGACCTTCTGCTCAGCGGTTTTTTTCTGTGTATTACCGTTGGGGTGGTCATCGTCAATGTCGGACTGCGCTATCTTTTCCAGGGCGGTTTATTCTGGGCCGAAGAAGTGGCCACAACCGCATTCATCTGGTCCGTTTTCGTAGGTTCAGCCGCTGCTTACCGCTATAAAATGCATATCGGCATTGATATGATCAGCAAGGTAGGTCCCCACATTTGGCGCAGATTCATTGCTGTGGTCATCGACATCATGATGTTTATCATTAACGGATACATCGTTTATCTCAGTGTTTTTTACATTCAGGCAAACAAGCTGAAACGCACTCCCGTTCTCGATATTCCCGCCATTTACGTGAATCTGGCGCTTACGGTCGGTTTCTCCCTGATGGCTGTCTACGCACTGGCTTTCCTGTATCAGGATTTAGGAAAACTTTTCGGCAAACAGGCAGAAGAAGGAGAATAAACCATGCTTACATTTCCCGTAACAATTGTAATGGCCCTATATTTTACCAGCATTCCCATTGCTTTTGCCCTACTTGCAGCGGCCCTCGCATATTTCACTTTCGGTGATGTGGGAACACCACCGGACTTGATCCTGCAGAAGTTCATAACCTCTACCGCTTCCTTTCCTCTGCTGGCCATTCCATTTTTCATTATGGCCGGCGAGATCATGAACTTCTCAGGAATCAGCTCCAGTCTGATGAAAATGGCTGATGTTTTGACTGGACATCTGCGCGGCGGTCTGGCTCAGGTCAACGTACTGCTCTCTACCCTCATGGGCGGAATTTCCGGTTCAGCCAACGCGGACGCAGCCATGCAGTCCAAAATTATTGTTCCACAGATGACCAAACGCGGCTACAGCGCACCTTTTGCCACAGCAATCACCGCTGCGTCATCTGCAATTGCGCCTGTGATTCCACCGGGCATCAACCTGATTATCTACGCCCTCATTGCACAGGTTTCAGTGGCCAAGATATTCATCGGCGGCTACACCCCGGGCATACTTATGTGCTTAGCCCTGATGCTCACAGTACACTTCATTGCCAAGAAAAGAGATTACAAACCTTCCCGCGAAAAAATGGCTTCCGGCAAGGAAATCCTCAAACAGATGCGTGAATCCATTTGGGGACTTTTACTGCCGCTGGGAATCATTGCCGGTATTCGCTTCGGTGTTTTTACGCCTACAGAGGCCGGAGCCATGGCCGTGCTGTTCTGTGTGATCATCGGAGTTTTCTTTTACAAAAAACTAAGATGGGAACATTTTCCCATCATCATGAAAAACACTATCTTAGGTACCAGCTCGGTCATGCTGATTGTTATCGCAGCCTCTGTATTCGGGCAGTACATGAGTTGGGAACGCATTCCCCACCAGCTGACCAAGAGTATTCTCGCTATATCCGAGTCACCGTGGATGATTCTGGTCGTAATCAACTTTCTGCTTTTGTTCCTCGGGATGTTTCTTGAGGGAGGAGCATTGTTGATCATCGTTGCTCCGCTTCTGGTTCCGCTGGTCAAAAGCATGGGTATCGATCTTATCCATTTTGGACTGATTATGATCGTCAACATTATGATTGGAGGGATAACGCCGCCATTCGGTTCAATGATGTTTACGACCTGCGCAATCACCGGATCAACTGTAGGTGAATTCTGCCGCGAAATCTGGCCGTTTATTTTGGCTCTGCTCATTGTTCTGGTAATTGTTACTTACATGCCTTCCGTGGTCATGTTTCTTCCCAACATCTTATAATGGAGTTTTTCAAATGATGATCATCGGCCACAGGGGCTGTAAATACCCGGGATATAATCAAAATACAATCCGCTCTTTTGAAAAAGTAACATCTGAAGGCGTTGCGGCAATTGAATTTGACGTACAACTCAGCGCAGATAAAGAGCTGGTCATAGTTCACAACCTTGATCTTGAAGAAGTTTCCACTGGTGAGGGAGAAGTTTCCAGCGTAGATTCATCCACGCTCAAGACGCTCTTTGCAGGAGACCCTGCACAAGGTGAGGACCGTATACCATTCCTTGCTGAAGTCTTTGATTTCTTCGCTTCATGCGAGCCGGACAAACGTCCGGCAATTCATATGGAACTGAAAGGCAATAATACCGGTAAGATGGCTGGAGAGCTATTTAATAAATACATTGCGGCAAAAAAACTTACGGTCTCTGACATGCTGGCCAGTTCCTTCAACTGGAAAGAGCTGGAAGCTCTCCGAAAAGTCTGCCCCGACACCAAAATAGCCCTGCTCGATGGAGCCATCCGCCGCGAACTTTTGCTGGAAAAGACAGGGCCACAGGCAGAGCAATACTTTGCCGATCTTTTCGCCTACGGCAATGAAGATTACATGCTGCCCCGCTTCCCGTCTTTGGAAGACAATCTGGCCCTGCTGGATAAAATCTGCGCTGATCCCAAAATCCACAAGCTTTTAAGCAAAGAGCTTAAGGATTGCCTTGATGGTCGCTATTACACGCAAGAATTAATTGACAGTGCTACCAAAATGAGAGCCACTTCGGTAAATCTCTGGTATCGTACAATCTCAGCGGAATTCGTTGAAAAAGCCCATGCAAGAGAACTTGCTGTATTCGTGTATACTGCCAACCTCCCCGAGGAATGGACTGCACTAGCTGAAATTGGAGTTGATGGAATCTTCACCGATTATTACGCTCAAGCCGCCCGTACGCTGGCTGATTATAAATTTTAACCGGACATAGGGGTTCAGGCACGGGGCTTCCGGCTTCTGCCGGCCCCCGGACCTACTCCATTTTATGACCAGAATATCTTCTCTTTTCTTCGACAAACGTGACTATCAGCTTTTGCAGATTGTCGATGATGTCCTCAAGCGGGGTCCCAAATCACGCGCTTTCCGTTCACTTTTCGTAGAGTACATGCATCCCCACGGGATCAAAGAAATGGCGGCACCTCAAGGTTTGCGCATTGCCTACGCCGTTATCAGTCTGCTAGGCAGTTTTGAGAAAGGCATGGCCCGCGACCGTTTGAAGGCCCTACGTTCATTGCGCGATGAAATATTCCTCTCCTCTTCAGGATTCTACCGCAAAAATACCGCCCGGGTTCTCCTGCAAATAATGAAAAGACTGGTCCGTCCGGGCAACAGTGAACTGAGCAGGCTGAAGCTGGCCCACGATTTCCGCATGATCTCAGCTGGCAACCCCCGTAAGATCAGGAAAGAACTGGCAAAATACCATCTGGTAGAAATGCCTGAAGAATGGAACCACTTCGCCTTTGACGACCACGTGCATGACGCCAATACCAAAGGGAGAAAATCTCCAACTCACCTGATCATGGATGCCTGGATCAAAGGCATTCTCGATATCACTGTTGTCTACTACAATTACGTGCGCCCGCAGGTAATCGAGGAACTATTAGAAGCAGGCAGCATACTAGGTATCAAAGTCCGTGTGAGCATTGAACTCTCTGCCCGTTTCCGAGACAAATATGTCCGCTTCACATGGGAACCGAATGTGCTTTCCGACAGCACCAGCTACCAAAAATTTCTGGCAAAAGAACGTGTTACCGATTTTTTTGAAGAAGGAAGGGAGGTCTCTCGCTATCAGCAGAAATATGTTTTCGATGTCCTGAAGGAATTTAACAATAAACACCGCATGGTCCTTGGCAAACTGCTGGGCTTTAAACTTCCCTTACTGAATCAGGATGAATTCCTGAACTTTGTAGGGACGGGACAACCATCTATTATGCACCTTGGGCAATTCATCCATAACAGAATTTCCCTTCACGCTGACGACAAATCAGTCTGCAATGCAGATGACAGCAAAACAAAATACACCTCAGTCCAGAACAAAAAGAACGGCTTCAAGCACTGACCGTGCGGACACTCATTGCCGAATATCTGGTTCCTGAAAAAAACCCGCAATTGCATGATCCTGCTGAGTTTCATAAAGACACCGAACTTCCCAGACTTCTGCTTTGCAACATAAACGAACAGATGACCCGCTTGTTGCGTATACACTCCAGCTCGAAATTCACCCTCAATCTTGCCAACCTTACAGCGCAGGACACACTGGAACTGCTCTACGAAGGCGAGGGGATGATTACTCATATCGAGGCATACAACCTGAAAGATGCCTGTAAGAAAGTCGGAAATAACACAAGTGCTACAGAAGAACAGGAAACTCAACTCACTGGACAGGAAAAGCATCACAAACTGATAGGCAAGCTACAGAAGGCTCTTAACGAAGACAGTGTAATCACCCTCAAAAGGGCCATCCGCGAAATCATTTACGATTACGACGACCAACTGGAAAACCAGAAAAAAGATAAACCAGAAAAGACAGTCGGCTTCACCATTATGCAGGAGCGCAAGCCGGAACTGGTCGCCATTCTTTCTGATCTGGAAAGATTTCATAAGATATACCGTAAACGGAGTCTGGAATCACGCATAGGATCAGGTTCAACCGGACAGTCTGAGTATAGGCACGGCATGGGCTTCGTTGTTCTCGACACTCTGCCCCCCAGAGCACGCAAACCGTTCTACCGCAACATTTGCGGTAAAGGAGGCACCCGTATCCCGGTCAGCGCCCTGATGACTAAAAGTATCAACAGCAAAGTAGGTCTTTCAGGACAAGGCTCGTCAGGCATAACTGAGAACAGCTCTGAACGCTGGGTAAAATGGACTCTTGATTCCTTTAAAATACACGTAGGTAAACCGGGTAATATAGGCACACTTGGCGGCATGAACATCCAATCTGAGCGCAGCATTGAATGCAAACAGAATGCAGACTCGCTGGATAAACCATGGACATACCTCAATACCAACATCAAGAATACCACCAAGGTCCTGCTGGGTTTCATCCCCGCATTCCTGACCTTTTATTTAACCAAAGACTGGTGGCTCCTGTCTTATTTCGGAGCGGTAATCTGGTTTGCCATCACCGGATCACGCAACATTATCCAATCGGTCCTCGGTGGTGGAGGACTGCGCCGTTCCCCCTTACTGCCGTGGAACTCGCTGGTCAGCTGGAGCCGCATTTCCGACTCCCTGCTCTACACCGGATTTTCTGTACCCCTGCTCGATTATCTGGTCAAAACTCTCTTGCTGGACAACACTTTCGGAGTAACAACCGCCACTGACCCCATACTTCTATATTCAGTAATGGGACTAGCCAACGGCATATATCTTTCCAGCCACAACGCCATCCGCGGACTGCCTAAAGGAGCCACAGTGGGTAACTTTTTCAGATCCATTCTGGCCATCCCTGTTGCGGTGCTTTTGAGTGGACTGATCGGACTCCTGCTGGGTATGGCCGGAATTCCGGACGCCACAGGAATCCTGCAGAAATGGGCGGCTATCATTTCCAAGTTTGCATCGGACGGAGTTGCTGCTTTCATCGAAGGTATTGCCGACAGGCAGACCAACGTCAAAGCCCGTCTGACAGGATACAAAACCAAAATAGCCCAGCTCTTTTCGGTTTTTTCCAGGCTAGATCTTATGTTCCCCGAAGACGATGTGCTTGAAATGCTTCAAACCCCGAAAATCATGATGCGGACTCTTGGCAAGGAAGCCCGGGATCTTGAAAAGCTGATCATCGTAAATGCCCTTGATCTAATGTACTTCTGGCTCTATCAACCTCGTTCGCGAAAAGCGTTATCCATTGTAATGCAAAACATGTCCCGCGAAGAATGGCTCATATTCTACCGTTCGCAGCTGATTTTAAAACGGCACAAAGAAATCAGTCAGGTCTTTGTGGACGGTCTGGTTGGTAAACATTTCTCTAAAGCTCTTGCCTTTTATCTGGACCAATCCCCGCAATACTTAGCGGATATGGAAAAGCTGGAAAAAAAATGGAGATTATAGCAATCCATGCATGAGCTATTAATGTTTTAAGAACATTTATTCACTAAAATAAAACATGTTAACCAGATTGGCACAAAACCACATGGCTATGGCGTAATGGAAATTGTCTGCCAATATTGAACGTGCGGAAATACGATAGCGACTGCACAATACAAGCCCGACTCCGGATAGCGGACTGCTGCCTGTTGATACAGCCCAGCAAGTGAGAAAAAGAAAAGCAAGCTGAGAATGATCCGGGTGCAGAGGAAGCAATAGAGGGCTGACTATGGATATTCCGACCAGAGGATGTAAGCCGATAAGTCCCAAGCCTATCAACAATGCAGAAATAACAGCAAATAACGAGTTCGTGAATGCCTTACCAGTGAAATTAAATATGTCCGGGTATACTTGGATAATTGAGGTAATGCCTATGGAGAAACACCCTGCTGTCAGAAACAGGGCAAACTGGCTGACAGTAGAGGTTATCCGGTTGTTAATGAAGTCGTATAAATACGGTAACCTAGGCCTTTCGCGCATCAGTATTATCGCCGCGGGAGGTGCTACTAAGCAAATCAACATGATCATACCCAGATCAGGAAATAAATAATGCCCGATAAAAACACCAACGGCGAGCAGAAAAGGAACCGTCAGACTTTCCATCCGCACAGGATAACCGGAAAATTCAAGCTTACGGACAAAACCGACCTCAATAATTGAGTAACATATTGCCACAAAGCAGAGAAACAATCCCGGAATGACAGTCGGTTATAGAGCATATCCGGCGCATAGGTCAGAGCAACACCGGCTGCAGAAAAAATGGCGACCACCAAGCTGCAGCACAGAAAGAGCGGGCAAGGAGAATAGATTGAGCTTTGGTTAAAGAACCATTCCGCGCCAGCCTGTCCCCAAAGACAAACAGAATAGAAAGATTAATGACTGCACCCAGTAAGTTCGTTCCAAATGAAGTAGCTGCCATCGCCCATCTTCCCTTGGGCAAATCGTCATTTAAGGTGTCAGGATTTGTCAGTCCAAGAAACGAGACTGCAATAAACATCGGAAGCAATTGCAGATTTTGAGTTACAATTTTTTTCCAACCCAGAAAAACACCTTGCTGATAAGAAAATATCAATGCGACAATTCCGGCAACAAGCAGGAACGCAGCCTGCCTGCGTGGTCCGGTATGCAGCCTGTTCCATTCAATGACTACGACCAGCCAAGCCGTTGCAGCAACAACCAGAATTAATGTTGGATTTAAGTTACCGAGTATGAATAAAATCAGAGTGGCAAGGATGATCCATCCTGTATAGCGTTGCAAATAATTAAGCATGGACATTCTGTATAAAATTTTTCTTCCGGATTAAACACCAAAACTGGCCCGGAAAGTTATTTTCCGGGCCAGAATTTTATTGCTCACAGCATTAATATGCTGCAAGCAGGGGATAACTTATTTTACCAGTCGGTCAAGAACGCCCTGCCCCCATTCTTTACCAACGTCATTAAGAATTTCAGGCCAAACCACTTTCTGAATCTTTTTAGCAGTAATAGCGATGTCCGTATTAGAGAATTCTACAATTTTTGCACCGTAATCAACAAGCTTCTGCTCATTGGCTTTCTGGTCAGCCTCAGCAGTGGCCCAGCGACGATTTTCGAATTCAGCCGCAGTCTTATCGAGTGCCTGCTTTTTTTCAGCCGAAAGATTGTCATAGGTATTCTGATTCATGATAAGATACCAGACTTCAAAATGAGTGTTAGCCGGGATGTAAAACTTGGTCACGTCTCTGAAAGAGGAGTAGTACCCTTCCGCACCGGAACCGATTACACCATCAACAACACCGGTCTGAACTGCGGTAAAAGCATCGGAAAAAGGAATAGGGGTTCCGAGATAGCCGATGTTGTCAGCCATCATCTGAAAAGTTTTCATTGGTGGAACTCTCAGTTTGATGCCTTTTGCAGCATTGGGGTCACCCGGTTTGACAGGTGTTGTGTTCAGAGAAATGCCGCCGAAATATACCGGCCAGACTGCCAGCAAATGAATTCCCTGCTCAGCGTAAAGTCCGGCAACAGTTTCACGCATGGGAGCACCGGCACTGTAATTCTTGCGTGCATGATCCCAGTTTTTGATCATGTAGGGAAAGTAAGGAAGCTGAAATCTTTTGTCAGCAGCGGAGGACGGAGGCTGACAGGCCATATCAACGGCGCCGAGACTTACTCTTTCCTGAACAACGGTATAGTCACCAAGAGCAGAGGCAGGATAAACCTTAGTTTTTACTTTTCCTTCGGAAGCTTCTTTAAGATTTTTTGAGAACCAACGAAGATCTTCGTCGATGGCAGTCCCCTGAGGCCGGACGTGAGATATTTTCCAAGTTCTTGCTTGGGCTGTGCCCGCCAGAAAAACCATACATCCCAGAAGGATCATCAATCCGTAAATTGTCCGCATTTTCATTTACTTACTCCTTAGTAAGAAATCAGTTAGTTCCAATCCTTGTGAAGAATATATTTAAAAAAAACCCGCAACTGGTTTGATAATATTCATAATTTTAAAAATTGTTCCTTCACACCCTTTTTCCATTTCCTTATTCTTAATAGCCAAACAATCCCGGGAAAAACAGGGAGAGGTTAGGCCATAGAGATGTTAAAAAGACCACTGGTACATATCCGAAAATAATGAGAATCATGGCTGGTTTTATTACTTCGGAAAATTCTGCTTTCCCGATTCGCATACTCAAGTAAAGAATACTGGCATACGGAGGAGTAACTCCGCCCATAGCCGTGTTCACACCCATAATTGCAGCAAACTGCACCGGAGAAACTCCGATGGCCTGCATCAAAGGCAACAGCAAAGGAGCGAGCAGAATTATCGAGGTAATATCGTTAACGATCATCCCCACAAAGAAAAGTAGGAAATTGATCAGAATCAGCAGAACCACTTTGTTCTGGGTGATAGTGAAGACTCCTTCAACCAGTGCCTGCGGAACATCTTCCATAACAAAGATCTGGCTGAGCATCAGGCTGAAAACAATCATGACCATGATGGCACCAACCGCAGTGGCGGAGGATTTGGCAGCAGTAATAAATGTCTTGAAAGTAAGGCCCTTGTAGATCATAAAACCAACTGGAATTGCGTAAATAACGGCAACAGCCGCTGCCTCTGTCGGTGTCATGATACCGCCGTAAATACCACCAAGGATAATCAAAGGCATGATCAACGCAGGCAATGCCCGGGAGGTCATGGAAACGGCT
>JMSU01000178.1_pt1 | contig 24278 bp, 17 predicted proteins | sample 179011 | NCBI WGS metagenome assembly JMSU01 (sample SAMN02769580, study PRJNA246767) | bioreactor metagenome | isolation source: Culture-1 Bioreactor ArsB derived from microbial biomass from the upper 2 cm... | place: Germany: Bremen | collected day 87 after inoculation
ATTCTTCTTTAGGAAGAGTCAGTCCTGAAGAAATCCCATTACTACTAATATCTTTTATTCGAACAAGGTAGTTCCAACCTTTTTGCTGTATGTGTTCAAAAACACTATAATTCTCATAACCACGATCAGCAATAACAATGGTTTTTTCTTTGCTATCAGCACGTTTAATCATATCGACTAAAGCTTGTCTTTCATTCATTTTTCTTCCAGGTAGAATATGTGCATCAACAAAGACCCTATTACATAGATCATATAATACATTCAATTGTAACAGATTAAATCCTTTGGCCTTTGGTCCATTAGGGAAATAAGTTTCTTCATCCCTAGGGTTATGATAAATACATATATCAGAACCATCAGCTGTTAAAAGTCGATAACCTTTATAGGATTTTGACGACATAGTTTTCTTTGTGAATTGATGAAAAAGGTATTGAAAAGCATCAGGTAGGATTTTATTACGTTGTTGGACGAAAGCTGATGATGTAGGCGTATTCGTGTCATATGAAAAATAATCCATCAACTCTAATTTTAGGGTTTTACCCCCCATAGACAATAAAATGTGAATCATTTTTTTGAAATCAAGTTTTCTTTTTCTAGTAAAATCCTTCTCTGGATTTTTTGAGAATAAGTAAGAACAGGTATCCATTTCAGATACAGCATTCTCAAGATTTGATTTCACTAGATTTGCGTATTCATTCATAAGTTAACCTCCTTGAAATATATATTCTACAATAATTCAGGTGAATTTATTACAGAAAAAAAGAGCCTTACGAATTTTCATTCGCAAAACTCTTTATGCTCTGTCTTAACTTAATGACATTGCCTTAATAGGCTCTAGAATAATTTTTGAGGTAGATTCTTTAATATTGGATTTTTCTTCATTTGGTTCTTGAACATTAATATTAAATGTTCTTCTACATCATCACGAACACCAACATAAATGATATTTGGATTAATAAAAAGAACATAGTCTTTTGCTTGGTTGATGTCTTTTACATCTCCTGACACAGCTTTAGCCAGAATGCCTTTTTTTATCAATGAGTTTATAATTTTGCTTGTTGTGGTTCTGTGTGCATTACGAATATCTGCAACGCCTTGAACATCTAAAGCATTAGGTGGTCTTTTCATAATATCATCAACGATAGCATTTGAGTGTATATTTACATTTGACTGAATATCAACCAAAAATAATTTTTCTTCGTTTGATAGATAATTCTGTTCTCTTAGATACGCCCAATTTTTTTGCAAAAATTGAGCGAACCTCACTTTCGATTGAGGAGAACGTTTAGTATAAATGCCTATATCTTTACCAGTAGCTTTACTCATAACATTTAGGGGTACGGCAATCATTCGTGTAAAATCAGGCTACTTAACATTATTTGTAAAATAGATCCGATATAATCATAGTTGGGGTACAGACCGTAAAATGCAAATCTACCACGTTAATACAAATATTACCATCTTAGTAGTCAACAATATCCTAAAACTGGTTTTAAGGTATTGTTGCAATACCCTACAGCTATTGAAATAACTGCTAAAATATTTCAAATTAATAAAAATGCAGAATAAAGCAGTATTTTTATACGCAAAATTCCATTATTAGTAAATGGTTTTACACTTGGCTGGAACGAATGCTAGCATTACCTTAAATTGGTAATATCTGTATTAGCGTGGTAGATTTTCATTTGGCGGTCTGTACCCCTTAAGGCAACTAATATGGCTTTATTAGACATATTTTAATAAATTGAATTCATTTTACCAAATAAGGGTATGATAGAGTATATAGCTATAATTTTTGTTAGCTATTAATATTGTTAGCTATAAGTATTTATAGTATAATTGAGTAAATAATAGCATATTGTAAAAGGAGATGGTCGTTATGTCATTTATATACGGACCACCAGTTACAGGAGTAAATTTTATTAATAGAGAAAAAGAATTGTTTAAATTGCTCGAAGAAATTAAACTACGAACAAATGAGGATTACGATAATCCGCATATTGAAATAAGCGCACCTAGAAGAATAGGTAAAAGTAGTTTACTATTAAAATTAAAAGATAATTTAAAAGAAGAAGGATTTACTCCAATTTACATACAGCTTCTAGATGTTATCAATATCGATGACTTTTTTAATAGACTCAGAAATGAAGTTATTAAACACTTACCTTTACGTAAGGGTGTTATTGAAAAAGTAGCAGATAAAGTTCAAAAAACTAAGATAGATATATCAAAGATAAAATCTACTGTAACTGTCGATAGTGAAGGAACTTTTGGGATAAGTTTAGAAGAAGTTTCAGGTCTTTATCAAGGCACATGGAAAGAGAATGGCGAAAAATTATTTGATTTACTTAGAAAATATAAAAACTTAAAAATTGTACTTTTTTTAGATGAAATGGGTTTTGTTCGCAAACTAAAAGAAAGTGATGAAGATGTTCTTGAGTTTTTAAACTTTCTTGATAGACAGCTTGGAGATAAAGACACTCCAACTTGCGTTTTATGTGGGTCTCAAAACTTTTTTCTCATCTTAAGAAATATAAAGCCTGAAATATATCATCTTTGGAGGAGAAAATTCATGAAATTCCCTATTAAGGTGTTTAATAAAGATGATGCAATAAAAAAGCTGGTTCTGCCTAAATTGAATAATGAAGAGAAAATGAATAATACTTTTTTTACTGACGCTATAAAAAAAGGACTTGCTGAATTTATATACTTTGTTTCTAATGGATATCCTAGTGTTGCACAAATTCTAGGTAGAGAAATAGTGTCTGAATTAAAATACTTTTTCTCTACAAGTAAATCAATAATAATGGTTGATTTTAAAAAAATAGTTTTTGATGTTTTTGATGAAGTTATAAGAAGAGATTCTCAAACACTTTGTAAAGAATTACTTTCAGAAGAAGCATTAGGAGAGAATTATTTAATATACAAAGATTTAATTACTAAATTATACTTTAATCCCACTCTAGATAGAGAATCTATACAATTTGAGGGAGCCCAGCACGAACTAGACCAGCTTCTGCGTGATCTGGAAGAACAACAATATATTACGTTATCAGGAAATAATTACAACATAATGTATCCTTTTCTAAAATACTATATATGGCATCCACGTAAAGATGATGAGGTAATGAAAGAGGTGGAGGATAAGTGGACAGAAATATTCCAATAGTAGCTGATATAAGAAAAAGAGAACAATTTAAAATTGATTTAACGCTTGATGAGCTAAAAGAAGGATATCGTTCATCTATAGTATTGGTTGGTCATAAAGGTTCAGGAAAAACTACTATGTTAAATAGTATTCCTCTAAGAAACAAAGGCTACAAGTATATTAATATAAACTCTGGCTTGATATCCAATCCAAACCAGTTTACTGACGTAATATGTTCGAGTATAAAATATCATCCTCCTAAAATGGAGGATTGGAAGTTGTATGCAGATACGGTGTTTAATTATATTCATACTAGCAATTCTAAGTATGTTTTCCTTATAGATGATGTTCATTATTTGGCTCAGATGAAAAAAGATATTCTTTCATATGTAAGAAATAAATATCAAGAATTAAATAATATACTCTTTATAATGACGTTAGATAAAGAATATATTGATGACATTTTAGCTTATGATAAGCCTTTTTATGGGCAATTACATTCTATTGAGCTTGATTCTATATCAGAACAAGAATGCCATACTCTTATTGAATCAATTTCCTCAATAAACTCCCCAGAACTCACTGATTTTATCTGTAGGTACGGTGATGGTACGCCTTTATACATTAAATTATTTATTGAATGTTTCTCGTACATCTTTCTGAATAAAGTATGTTCGTCAAATTACAAAATGGATGAAGTATGTAATATGAAAAATAAAAAAGGTATAATCAATTTTGATGAATTTTATAAAAACGTATTTTTTAGCTATCAACATGAGTATATTTCAGAATTAAAGGATCGCCTTGATGCAATAATTGGAAGTCAACTTAGCCCACAGTTAAAGGCTATATTGAAACTCATGGCAAATAATAGTAATATATCGAATGCTGAAATATCCAAAAAGCTTTATACGTCTTCTGGAGCAATCTCTACTCAAATGAAAAGACTAGCAGACAAAGGCTTAGTACGTAAATATAAAGGGACATATATTGTTAAGCAATATGTGCGGCTATTATTTGATGATGCAATTTTTTATTAACTAGAGGGTCATCAACTAGGTTGTATGACCCTTGACACGCAGTTTATCATCTATACAAATACTTGTTTAAATGTGATTTATAATAGTTTCTCACCTCAAATAACACTGATATATTAACCATTCAAATTTTCTTAGAATTCAATATTATTAATTACTTAATATTCTCTCCTATACTTTTTCCAAAGTGCCTACACCTGTCTAATGCCATTTCATCAGGATTCCACATTTCTCTTATACCATCATTTATTACTTCAAATCCTGCTTTATTTAGTTCTTCTGTAATTAGTTTAACTGACTCACCGCTCCATCCGTAACTTCCAAATGCTGCGGCTTTTTTCTCCTTAAATCCAAGCCCTTTTATCATTTCTAATATTGCTGCGGTGGAAGAAAGAATACCTCTGTTTATAGTTGACGATCCAACAAGTACAGCTTTTGATTTAAATACTTCCGCTATAATATCATTTTTATCGCTCTTTGATGAGTTAAATATTTTTATAGTCATATCCTTATCTACTGCTTTTAATCCTTCCGCTATTCCTTCTGCCATTCTCTTTGTACCATTCCACATAGTATCATAAATTATTGTAGTTTGATCTTCTTTATAATTCTTTGCCCATTCCATATATTTATTTACAATTTCAAGTGGATCTTCTCTCCAAATAACACCATGAGCTGGACAAATCATGTCCACTGATAAGTTAAAACTTAAAACCTCTTCAATTTTTTTTGTAACTAAAGCATTAAATGGCGTTAAAATATTTGCATAATACTTTATTGATTCTTGATGTAATTCTGCACTGTCAACCTTATCATTATACATTAGCTCTGATGCATAATGTTGTCCAAAGGCGTCATTACTGAATAATATATTTTCTCCTGTTAAATAAGTAAACATACTATCTGGCCAATGAAGCATTCTTGCTTCCACAAATATTAATTTATTTTTTCCTATTTCTAATGTATCTCCTGTTTTTACCCCAACAAAATTCCAATCTTGATGATAATGAGCCTTTAGTAATTTCGCTCCATTCTTAGTGCAGTATATAGGTGTATTTGGTATTTCTTTCATAAGTTCTGGTAATGCACCACTATGATCAACTTCTGAATGGTTTGCTACAATATAATCAATTTCATTTAAATCTATTTCCTTCTTCAAATTGTTAATAAACTCTTTACTAAATGGTTGCCAAACTGTATCTATAAGTACAGTTTTTTCGTCTCTAATTAAATATGAGTTATAGGAAGAACCCCTGTGTGTAGAATACTCTTCACCATGAAATTTTCTTAATTCCCAATCTATTTTGCCAACCCATGTAACTGTATCATTAATTTTAAATGCCATAAATAGCACCCTCCTAACCTATATTTTTTTAACAACAAAAATCCATCCTCTACTCTAAAAACGTATTACTTGGTTGGGGAATAATAATAAAATCTTTTTGAGTTGTCAATAAGAATTATACATTTTTTACCTACTTGATTTTAGGATATAAGTGCATATCCTCTTTAGAAATTCGATTTTCTAATAGCTTTATTATTCTATTACTTTCTTTAGAGACTTTATCTGAATCGTTTAAAATCTTAGTTTTTGTATTAAACTCATTCTTATAATTAGTAAATTCAGTATAAATATTGCCCATTTCATCGCTGTATTCCTTAGCAATTTGTTTTAGGTTTTGATCTTTACCATTAATTAGTGCTGGGTATAAAAACTTATCTTCTGAATTTATATGAATTTTTACCTCACCTGCTGATGTATTTATATTTTTTACTAAAGTATCCAAATTTATTGCTATATTTTCTGAATTAGCTTCTTCTTTAACTTTTGAAAGCAATTCTTTTATTTTTTTGTGTTGTCTCTCTAGATTTTACATACCAATCATATTATGGTCCTCCTAAATTTTACTATACTAATAGGTAACAAAAAATAGGATGTTTAAAATTTTTATGTTTTTCAAATTAAAAAAAGGCCAAATAAATGACCTGTTTTATCATAACTTATTATTATATGCAATTATCTTTAGCTATCTGACCGAGAATACAGCGAAAAGTACATATTACTAAGAAAAACGGAAATATTGGTCCTTTGATGGTTCTAATTTATCATCTATATACATATAATTTGTGATAGTTTCTCTTCTCTAGTAATAATAATATGTTAACAATTCAACCTACCAACCCTAACCACTTTAGCTTTTAATTGTCGTGGCAAACAAAACATCCACTTGCCTTATAAATTGTACTTATTAATCTTATAATTTAAAGTTTGTCGCGAAATTTTTAAACATTTAGCTGTCTCAGACAAGTTTCGATTATTTTTAATCGAATCCTGAATTAAACTTTTTTCAAACAAATCCAATTTTTCTTTTAATGAAAGTTCCATATCATTATAAGAATCCAGCTTATTTATATCATTTTTTCTTTGGTAATTATTAAATATATATTCCGGCAAATCGTGTTTTTCTATTATTTTTGACGATGTAATATTAAATGCTCCCTCTATAATATTTTTTAATTCCCTAACATTTCCATGCCATAAATGTTTGCAAAATAATCTCTTTACATCATCGTCAACGCCTATAATATTTTTGTTCATTTTTTTATTAAATTTATCCACAAAATAATCTATTAACACTTCTATATCATCTTTTCTTTCTCTTAGTGGAGGTATATTAAGCTGTACTACACCTAACCTATAAAAAAGGTCGGCTCTCAAAGTTTTTTCTTCAATACATTTTATTGGGTTTTCATTAATAGCAGATATTACTCGTATATCCGTATTTATAAACTTAGTTCCCCCAACTTTTTTAAACCTTTTTTCCTCTATAACCTTTAAAATTTTCGACTGAACATTAATATCCATTGAATTGATCTCATCTAAAAATATCGTCCCCTTATCAGCTAGTTCAAATATGCCCGTACTGTTTTCCGCACCTGTATAGCTACCTTTAACAGTGCCGAAAAAAATACTCTCTAAAAGTGCAGACGGTATTGCCGCACAGTTCTGCGACATAAATGTATTGTCCTTTCTCTTGCTGTGATAGTGCAAAGCTTGTGCTACTAACTCCTTACCTGTACCCGTTTCTCCAAATATTAAAACGGAAGAATCCGTATTGGCCACTTTTAAAATTTTATTTTTTAAAGATTTCATGTTATTACTTTTTGCCACTATATCATTGATTGTGAACAGATTTTCTTTAGAACTATTTTTTTTATATTCTATTTTGAGGCTTTTGTCGTGTTTTGAAGAACCCATATATTTAGAAACATCTGCAATTCCAATAATCTTATCCTTTAATTTAATAGGTAATGTAGTAGACACAACTTCTATAGTTTTTCCATTTAAAGTTTTAAGTTTCTGACGTTGATTAAAAATCGGTTCACCTGTTTTTATTACCTTTAAGATTGTACTTTCTTCTTCAGATAGGTCAGGATAAACCTCTAATATGTGTTTGCCTAAAACTTCATTTTCAGTAAAATCGTTAATATCCAATCTATAGTCATGGTAGTACTCAATCTTCCCTGTCATATCTGTAAAGAATATTCCATCAACATAATTATATACATCTAATAGTTGTTCAATATACTTTTTTATCATTCAAACACCTCTTTTTCAGTTGTGTTTTCAAGTTATAAAAAGTGCTTTTTTTTCTATTTTCCCCTTTTCAAACAGAAATAGAATGTCTATTTTCAAAGTAAATATCTTAACTCTATTGCTATCTAACTCTCTTTCTATTATATCATCAATCTTTATTATCTTGAAACTATGCTAAAAAGTTCCTTTTGAGTTGGTGCAACTAGTATTTTACATATTATTCATAGAGCAAATTTATTTATAATGAACAATTTGATTAAGGATTACGCTTTTAATCAATAGTAATTACTATGCCATACCATTTACTTGTTATTCACTTAAAAGCTGAAAGACTCCTAAGAGATTGTTGTCTCCTAGAAGTCTTTTTGACTAAAGCTTAACTTTTAAAAAGCCTTGATTTATTAAGCCATATCTTCTTTTTCCTCATCATAGAATATTTTGAAGTTTGGATCAACTTTTCCAATACCCATATACCTTGCTTTATAGTCATTCAACAAAGCTAAGAACTTTGGACTAAGAATAACAAGTGCTACTATATTTGCAAAAATAGGCAATGCGGTAGACATGTCTGCAAAGAGCCAAACACTAGTACCCGGCAATTCTTTCATCACAGCAAAAATTACAAGTGCAAGTCCTGGGATAGGATAAGCCCATTTATAAAATGTAAGTATCTTATCTGTACTCTTATTGCTATTACCAAGTACATATCTTAGTAATACTTCGATCTGAGCATAAAGGCCTGAAGAAGTGGTTACTCCAAAGAGTAAAATCCCTATAGTTAAAATAATTCTACCAAAAGAACCTAATCCATGTTCAAATGCGCTAAGAGTAAGAGCTGCTCCTGATACTCCAGATGACCATTCTCCTGTTATAACAATTGCTAAGGATGTAATACTACATATCACTATTGTATCTATGAATACCTCAAATATTCCAAGAAGTCCTTGGCGTACTGGATGGTCAGTTTTTGCTGAGGCATGAATCATTGGAGAAGATCCCCAGCCTGCTTCATTACTGAAAACTGCCCGTGACATCCCAACTTTGATCACCTGTGTAAAGGCTGCCCCGGCAAATCCACCTAAAGCTGCGGTTCCATTAAAAGCACTATTAAAAATTAGTCCCAAAGTTCCTGGAAGATAAGAAATATTTTTAAGTATAATGAAAATACCACCAAGAATATAAAATGCACACATAAAAGGTACAAGTTTTGCAGCAATTCTACCTAAGGATGACAGTCCACCGCTGATCATCAAATAAAGCAAAATGGTGTAAACAATACTTACAGTAATCATATTTATATTAAATGTACTTGATACGGCCTCTGATACAGTATAGTTTTGCATTGTTATGAAGAAACCTACACCAAATCCAAAGATAAATATAAAAGCTAGAATTTTAGATAAGAGTTTGAGATTTTTTTCTTCACCTAGACCTCTTCTCATATAATAAGTAGGCCCACCAAAGGTCTTTCCGTCTTTGTCCTTTGTTCGATAATGCACTGCTAAGGAAATCTCAACCACTTTAATTACTTGACCTAATAGACCTGCAACCCATAACCAAAATACTGCTCCTGGTCCTCCTATTGCTATAGCCGATGCTACACCACCTATATTCCCTACCCCTACTGTTGCACCGATGGCTATACTCAGTGCTTCAAATGGAGAAATAGCGCCCGAATCTTTTTCAGTATCATTACTCTTAAAGAATTTTTTATATGTCTCTTTCATTGCATATCCAAAGTATCTGAATTGAAAGAATCCAGTTACAAAGGTAAAAAAGATTCCTACAGCTAAAATTAGAACGATTAATGGTAAACCCCACAATATATCCCATACTATTTTTTCTATCAATGCCATAAGTTCATACACTCCTTTTTAAGGTATAAAAAGTTATTTTACAAAATAGTTTTTAACATATCCAATAATTGTTTTTTCAAAGAGAAATCACTTATGCTCAACTATTTTAGTCTGTTTTTATAATTTGCTATGATATTTCTCGAAAAAGGTAGACTAATCTCTTGGACTTGAAATTTAGGGCTACCAACTTATAAAATTTACACTTTCATGTAGTTTTGGTAACATATTGATTCGTTCAGAGATGTAATAAAGAACTTCTTGTAAGGATAACTGCTACAAAATTTGAATTTGCTATATATTTCGTAATGGATAAATCAACTGGATATTTTTGTGAGTATGGTCGGTAAAGCATATATACGTTTATGCTTTTCTTATTTTGAAAAGCATAAACGCCTCATAAGATTGTTTAGATTATAAGTCAAAACTATTTATATAAGCCGATCATCATTAGACATATAGGAAAAATGACTTGAAATATAGATATTTCTTTGCAATACATTTATTCTTCAAGTTAAACTCTTCTTAACTAGAATCTTAGTGATAAACAACTTAAGCCACCATCAATTTTCTGAAATTCTGACATATGAACTTCCTTAATCTTAAATCCTGCATCTAACAACTGCTTTTTTGTTTTTGGAAAATCTGCTGGCATAACCAAATAATCGTTAACTCTTATACAATTAGCAGCATACATTTCATCGTCGTTTATAATAATCTTTTCAAATTTATCAAATCTCTTATCTTCTATAAACTCTCCCGAAACTAAAACCGTGCTATCTCCTATATAATTAACTCCTGTTTTTAAATGGAACATCTCAATAAGTTGTACAACCTCACCAGTGTATCCATATTTTTCAACTATATATATAAACTCTTCTGCGCCTTTCTTGTTTGTTCTGTTAGATAAACCTATATAGAAATGCTTACCTATTTGCATAACATCTCCACCTTCTAGTGTTCCATCTACAATATGTTCAAAATCATCAAAATAATCTTCCAATCCTTCTTCCATAATAAACTTTTCACCATTTCTGCTCTCGGCACCTGGATTAGTTATTACTGCAAAATCCTTTGTGACTACTGCTGGGTCCTCTACAAAACAACTATCAGGATATTTTTCATCTAGTTCTAGAATTTTAATCTCTACATCGCAAGCCTTTAGCACTTCAATATACTCATTGTGTTGCTCCTTAGCCTTCTCATAATCAGGAACTCCTAAATCTGATGTTGTTAGACCGCTTACAACTGTGCTTGCTGGTTTTCTTACTATAATGGTTTTAAACATTCTTTTTCCTCCTATAACTTTATAATTTATTTTTCTCACATACTTTAATTAGCAATTTACATGCCAGATCTCATGCAGCTACGTTTAAATATCCTTAATAGATTGAAAAATCAGATGATTTATTTTATTCTTTCACTTTGATCTTCAATGTTTAATCTCAATTTTAGTAAAGTTTTTTTTACATTCTGTAAAAATTTTTACTTAGAGTTGATGTCATAGTGACTGAAACATATCAACACCATTCCTTAAAATATCTTACTCTAATGAGCACTTTTAAATCTATATAGCAACTACCTCTCAGACAGAAAGTTGATTCCCTCAATTAATTTCAAATTAGATGTTACAAATAAAAAAAAGTCAATCCAGACATCAAACAAATAATCAAGTTTAGAAGGAACCTTTAACAATTAAAGAATAAAATAAAAAATATCACAAAAACTATTCCCGACACCAGAAAAAAGAATGAATACAGAAGTCAGAGAAAGATAATTCCAAAAAATTATGTTACAGCAAATATCATTGAGTTTATTACAAACTATGTAGAAGTGAATAAATATAATGGTATGTGGTATTAGTGTAGATAAAACATTCATTAAAAGAAGAGTGAAAATTATACAATATTATGTTAGAATGAAAAATGTAAGGAACTATAATTAATGAAAAGGAGATTTAGCATGAATAAACCTATTCTATCTGCTCACTTTGAGTCAAGAAAACCATCAGCAGTTCGTCTTGCACAAATGAAATATGAGGAACGCAAAGTAAAACCGGAAGCTGTTATTAATGTGGGAATTGGAAACGTTTCCCTTCCAGCAAACCCTGCAATGCAAAAGAGAATGTTTACACTAAATGCACCGGACAGTCCATTTGCTAACGGTGTTATTAGGTATACCTCAACTGCTGGAACTCAGGAATGCCAAGATGCATTTAAGAACATTTTAGAGTGTGAAAGTTTTGATACAAGTAAGCTTCACATTCAGGTTACAGATGGTGGATCAGCAGCAATGGAATTACTACTAATTGGTGCTTGTGGTCCAGCTGGAACTGATGAAAGTCCTTTGCTGATGATTGACCCAGCATATACAAATTATATTTCATTTGCTCAAAGAACTGGAAGAAAAACAGTTACTGTAAAGCGTAAATTAGATGACAACGGAAAATTCGCACTTCCAGAATTTGACAAAATCGAAGAAGTAATTAAGGCGAATAAGCCAGGAGCATTACTAGTAATACCATATGACAATCCAACTGGTCAGCTGTATGATTATGATTCTATGAAAGCATTAGCAAAGCTTTGTGTGAAGTATAATATGTGGATGGTAAGTGATGAAGCATACCGTGAACTTTACTATGATGCAGACAAGCCGCTTGTAAGTATCTGGGGTATAACTGATGCAGATGTTCCTGGAATTGAAGGTAGAAGAATTAGTATTGAGACTGCTTCAAAAGTATGGAATGCATGTGGTTTAAGAATTGGTGCATTAATTACAGATAGTGCTGAATTTAACAACCGTTCAATAGCTGAATATACAGCTAATCTTTGTGCAAACGCTATTGGTCAGTATATCTTTGGTGCATTAGCTCATGAAAGCAAAGAAGGAATCTTAGGATGGTGCCAAGAAATCAGAGGATATTATAAGGAACAAATCTTAAAAGTTTATAATGGATTAAAAGAGCAAGAGCCTAATCTCATTGTTTCCAGTCCAGATGCATCTATTTACACAGTTATAGATGTTAGAAATGTTGCAAAACCTGGTTTTGACGCTATTGATTTTGTATTATACTGTGCAGGTGAAGGTTCAGTTGATATTGATGGTGTTGAAACAACTCTACTAGTAGCACCTATGAAAGGATTCTACGATATTAAAAATGGTGAAGCCAACCCAGGCAGCACACAGTTTAGAATTTCTTTTGTTGAAACACCTGAAAATATAGATAAAATTCCTGAGCTATTTGTAAAACTACTTAGAAAATTTGAAGCACAAAGATAATAAATAATATTCTTAGAATGTAATATGCCCCAAGTCAAGGCTTAAAAAGCCTTGATTAGGGGTTTTTTATATGCGTTAAGCTTTTTCAAATAAAAGATAGTCATTAAATCCACTCATGTCGAGTGCTGTCCACTGTGAGACGAAGGCGCTGGGGGTTACTGGAGATCAGGGCTGAGAAGTTACTGAACTGCCATTCGTAAATACTACCATAAAAGGTACCCAAAACGAATTTTTAATGGCGCTAATCAATTGTTATGGAAAAGTTTTTTCTTATTATTTTATTAGTTTTGCCTTAATTTCTTCAAGATATAATATTGTTTTGTCCTGCGCCGCTATTCTAAGCTCTATATCATCACTAAATAAATCTTGTCTAAGTTGAATATAAAGTTTAATTATATTTTCTAATGAAGTTATGCAACTTTTTAAGCTGTGAGTAGCGATTGTTTTTGCAAGATCATTTATTTCATCGGGTGCATTTATTTCGATTTTCCGTACACCTTTTGGTAGTTTATTACTTTTTATAAGTAGCATAGATCCTATAACATTTTGTCTAAGGAATGATATAAATTCAATGGTTTCAAATAGTTCTCCACGTCCTATTTTTAGAGTGGCATAATGAACCCAAACCCAAAATCTATCTTCAATCCATTGCATTGATAACATAGGAAAGTGCGCTTCGCTTTTACTAAACTGTTTTGTGATACATTCATCTCGTTGCCATAAAATAATAGGATCTTCTACTCTATTTGAAATATGATCGAGTGATACAAACTTATAATCAACATGAATAAGAATTCCATCTTCATCGTATAAAGATATTATTAATCGTGGTTCACCAACATGTTCACCAGTAAAAGCTGATAACATATTGCCCATACTACTAACTATACTCATTCTACTAGCCAGAATATCATTATAGTGATTAGGATGTATAGCTATAACAAGGTCAAGGTCAGAAAATTCATCCATATCTTGTGTAATATATGAGCCTCCCACAGCTACACCTAAAATCCTTTCATCATTCTTTAATTGTTGTGAGATTTTTTCTAAAAATAGCTTGTGACTTTTTATTATCATAATCTTCCTCCATTATTGTAGCCATTTATTAAATGACATTAGTACAGACTAACATGATACAAATCAAAAAGCAATATTTAATTGCGAATTTTGATTACTTGATAAATCTAGGAATATAGAATTATGGATATGATGATTCATTAATAAGATCGTTAATTTATTTAGAAATTTATTGAAAAATATAAGGATTTGAATGTTTGATAAATATGAAAAAGGTTAAAGATTAAAATGTCATTATTAAAGGAGGCGTGCTCCACTAGAGTGACAGTACCTCTGTCCCATGCTACCCTGTTATAAATTCCCCCTTAAATAATTTTCGGAAAGTTTCGATTATATAACATATTTTTCATTTATTGTAAATTCCATTTTTAAATTACAAAAATACATTTACTTTTAATGCGCTATAATGTATAAAAGACTAGTTTGAAAGTGTGAAATTTATGAACTCAAGTGAATTCAAGGGTAAGACCAGCTAGTAAAAGTCAAGAGTTTTTACTAGCTGGTCTATGATAGATCTTATTTATTGTTCATATGCATATAGTTTCTCTTCTCTAATGTGTTGGCAATTAGTGTTCTTCCTCCAAAAGATCATAAATCTTCCGTTGTTGTTTTTTTGTTATTCCTGGTATTGGTCTACTCAATCTCTTCATAATCCTTTTGTATGCTGAATTACTCAAGTCATCATTATCATCATTGTCCCTATCATCGAGAATTACGTTGTTATAAACTTTCGTCAGATCTGATATACCCGGAGAGTCCTCTTCTTCCTCTAATCCCGGATTTATATGATTTTTCACAAAGTCATAGTTTGCTTCAACTTTATAAAACACATTCGATGATACATCCCCTTCTCCATACCATAAAGGAACATAAATCGGCCAAAATAGAGCTTCCGAATAGGCAAATATGTTCTCTTGAATAACTAGGTCTCCAAGGAAGCTATCAGCAAATATTAAGTATTGATTTCTTGAGAGTTCTTCGCCTTGAGGCCATATTATCTCTTCTGAAGGCAACATATGAATATTGACAAAATTGTTACCAATAATACGATTTGCCTCACCATCACCCTGAGCTGTAATATAGATAACCCCATCTGCGCTCAGCACATTATAAAAGGTGTTTTCTTCTATTGTATTTCCTCTATTGAAACGGTAATACCTAGCGATCTTTTCATCAAAAACCCTTTCGTCTTCTACCAGTTCACTACCAAACTTATTAATTCTTGCTATGTCAGATTTCTTCAGTTCAAACCATCTTGCTAATGGCCATGCCTGCTCTCTCAGTGGAGCCTCTTTAGTAAAACTTCTGCTTCGTGGTGCTGATAGCAAAATAGCTTTTTCAGGAATATCGTGTATGATATTGCCGGAGATTGTGTTATATCCACTGTTCCAAATGACGATTGCTGGAGCGTCCCATTTGCTCATGCCAATGTGATGAATTTCATTATTTTTGATTATATTATCTCTGTTATCGTCTTTTGTCCCAATGCCATATCCGCCAAAATGTATGGCCTCACATCCAAGATATGAAAAGCTATTATCAATCACCTTGTTGTCCTTGGCATAAAGGTCATATCGAATCCCTACACCTCCACTTTTAGTGAAGTTACAGTCAGTTACTAGTGAATTCTCAACGCCCCTGAATCTAAGCAATGCATTCCCCTTATCAAGCATCGCCCAGTCATGCTGTGCACCGGAGTCGTTTCTTTTCCAGTTTGGGCGATTCCCATTTGTAAATGTAATCCCTTTTATGCTTATATCCTCTATTGGTTTTTCTGATGATGTCATCGGATCAACGTCACTACCTTCTACCCTTACCAGCTCATTCAGCCCAGGAACAGATATCTCAAAATCTTCATCAGCAGGCCATATATACAGTTTGTTTTCAGAAGAATTAACCACCCATTTATTTGGACCATCAACTCCCTCTATGACATTCTCAAGCCATGCAGCTTTTTCTTCGCCAAACTCATAAGCCGCTAGTTTATAAGTACCAGGTACTTCTGTAATCAATCGCTTGCCTTTAATTTTCTTTACTGGCAATAGGTTCGTATTCCAATCTGACGAGTATATCCTGAGCAGAAGGTCTTTTTCATTATTAGCCTCAGTATATTTGTCTAAAGAAACATTAAAATATGCCGATCGTTTTTGGGATGATGGTAACCACATCTCCGCCTCAATTGAAAGTTTCTCTTCATCTCTGCGAGTTACTAAGCTAGATGACAAATCTACTCTACCACGATCGACCCAATTGCTGTGTTCATCTACAATATTCTCAATATCATTCATGCCTTCAGGTATTTCTGCTACCCTAATGTTCTCTCTTTGTTCACTGGTCAGTGATTCCCATACGTGATCTGTCTTGTTCAACTTTTGAAAGTTCTCAAGTTTCATACCTGATGTGAACACCGGTGTTTCTTCTGGGTAAGCTCTAAGGTGTATATTATTACCATATGTATCAAGGTCAATAACTAGTGTCTCAGTAAAATAATAGTCACCATCCCTGAATATAATTGATTTTCTTCCTGAAAACTGCTTCATCTCATCAAGTGCCCGCTGTGGCGTTTTCAACGGGTCTTCAATAGTACCTTCTCCGTCGTCATTACCATTTGGTGCTACATAAACAGTCTTTTCAGTTTCTTTTTCCGCTGCAAGAATAAATGCCTGAGGTATAAGTAAAAACAAAGTAATCAATAATATCAATGTAATCCATTTTTTTTCTGTCATCATAACAACCTCTTTTCTCAAGTAATAGATGATAAATCAATAACAGATATATTTCACATTGTACCTCTTATGATCACCTCCTAGTCTGATAGTATCCAGGCAATTAAATATTAATCTGACTTCTTATTCATATTAAACTCTTTATGTATCCATTGTGTGTCCATTTAGATGCATTTTTTAGAATTTGCTTGTTATATCCATGCTACCTTAAAACTCAAAATAAATTTCATAAAAAAAGACCATGATTGACAACTTGTTGCCATGGTCTTAAACGTAGATTTTAATCATACTACTTTCAATCATTTAATTTTAAAGAAAAATAGAACTCAATACCATTATTTATACGCTTCACACCATAATCTGATTCGTGTAACTCTAGAATGCTTTTCACTATTGTAAGTCCAAGCCCACTTCCACCTAAGTCTCTATTTCTTGACTTTTCTGCTCTATAAAATCTATCCCAAATTCTATTTAAATCTTCCTCATCAATTGAAACACCAAAATTCCTAGTAGAAACATATAGCTTCTTCTCTTTAATTTCTGTTTCTATTTCAATCCTTTCATTATTTGGTGAATATCTAATACCATTGCTTAAAAGATTGGTCATTGCTTGTTCAATTTTCTTTACGTCTCCAAAAACAGTTTTGTCTTCAACATTAATTTTAATATCCATTTCTTTATCCCTTAGCTGCTTCTCAAATTTATCTATTAGACCTTTAAGAAATGGCTTAATTTCAAATCCACTGAGATTTAGTTTATAGCTACCTGTTTCAAGTTTTGACAAGTCAATTGTCTCAAGTACAAGTCCGTTAAGTTTATCAATCTCATCTGAAATTACATCTATATAATATTCAGGTTCTTTTTCATAAACTCCGTCCCTTATAATCTCTAAAAAACCAGACATTATCCCAAGTGGTGTCTTGAATTCATGAGATAAACCAGTAAGTAAATTTCTCATACGTTTTTCATTCTCTGCTCTTTTTATTGCTTCAACAGCTAATTCATCGTTTGAATCTTCTAATCTCTCAATTGTAGTAGACAAATTATTGGATATATTGTTAAGACTGCTGGAAAGAATCTTCAACTCGTCATTTGAATGTATATTAGACTTTTTAGTAAAATCAAGCTCTGATATACCTTTAGCCACAGCTATAAGTTTAATAAGTGGGTCCGTTATCCACTTTGAATAGAAATAGACAAGTATTAGCACTAAGACTATTTGAAATGCAAAAATATAATAATAGTACCCATTTAAGATTTGAAATGCATCACGAATGTTCTCAATCGTAAATAATGAATATACATATTGTGAATTACCATTAATATCCTCAATTTTATTTACTAATACAACGATTAATAAGCCCGAATATTCTTCAACATACTCATACCCGCCTTTTTCAAAAATATTACTAGCATCTTTAGATATAAGATTGTTTTCAATCATTTTGTGTTTAACTTCATTCCACAATCGTTCCTGTTGGTAGCTTAATATCCCTCTATCCCTAACAATAAAATTTCTTTCAACTATTTCTCCGCTTATTTCTGTAATTGCAAGTTCATCCTTTTTATATAACTCGTCCCAGGTTTCATATCCCTCATCATCTGTGACTGATATATCCTTGCCCCTTATTTCTAATGTTTCCAAGAAATTTGTCCCTTTAATACTTAGACCTTTTACTGCTATCCTTTCACCTATATCAAATATGTTATTATCATTTCTAAAATTCCCCTCTTCATCAATTAAGAAATCTACAATTATTTTAATATGCTTTCCATCATTTGTTCTTAAAGTCAAATAATTAAAATCTTCAAAATAACGATTATTTAATATTTCATTATCCTGATTTAAAATAATGATTGAAGCCCCACTTTCCTCTCGATAGTCTTCAGCTAAATCATCCAATTCCGATTTTGACCAATTAGTTTCTTCATACTCGTTAAGAAACCTATCAAAGTTTCTCTCAATCTTTGATAATTTCATATCAAAATATATTTCGTCAAGAAAAAAATTATGTAGTACTAGCTGGATAAACATTACTAGGGCAAACATCCCTACAATTGTTAAAAATATTTTCTTCACAATACTATTAAACATATTCTTTACACCTCAAATTTGTAACCAACAGAAATTACTGTTTTAATGTATTCTGAATGATCTTCCAATTTATTTCTTAACTTTTTAATATGATTATCAACTACTCTAGTTTCTCCCTGAAAATCATATCCCCAAACCTGTTCTAAAATTTTACTACGAGAGAGAGCGATTCCTCTATTTAATATGAGATATTCAAGTAGCTCAAATTCTTTTGGTGCAAATTTAACTTGTCTCTCATCTATCCAAACTTCTCTACCATCAAGATTTATTTTAAACTCATCATGTACTATGACTCTTTTGTCAGTTTCTTCTTTAAATCTTTGAAGGAGTCTTTTAATTTTTGCTATGAGTACCTTTATTTTAAAGGGTTTCGTAACATAATCATCTGCCCCAAGTTCATAACCTTTAATTTGCTTAAATTCTTCTTCTATAGCTGTTAGTATAATAATTGGTAACTTGGACTTTTCTCTAATTCTTCTGCAAACCTCAAAACCATCTAGTTTAGGCATCATAATATCAAGTACTATAAGATCAATTTTCTCTATTTCATATTTTCTTATAGCGGCTTCACCTGTATCGGCCTCAACTACTTTATATCCTTCATGTCTTAGATACAGACTAATAAATTCACGGATTTTGCTCTCATCTTCAACAACTAGTATACTACGCTGCATAAAGTCACCTCTTTTGAATTAGATCCTTTAATCTGCCAATAATCTATCTCTATTCTAACATTACAACTTATTTATACAAAATAGTTCTATTTACTATCATCAATATCTTAGTATCAAGAATGCTAAATTGTTACTGGAACTATTCCTACTCTATACGATGTAATCCATTGCTTGGCTTATAAAATATAGTCAATGCAAGGTGACGGTCTCTAGCAGCCATTCATTTGGGAAAGATATTTTAATTTTCATCTTACCTGCTCAAATATATTTCTGCTATGTAAAGGGTCCGCTCTTTATAATCTTACTATTTTCTAAAACCTAAGCTTCAAGCTCATAACACATAGGCATATACCAAACAAATTTGGAAGATAGCGTTTTAGTTCCTAATGCCATTTCTTTTTACTAAAATGTAAAATTATAAAAGTATGACTCTAAGTCTATTTCAACACAAGTAACAACTCTTTATCTCTATTTACTTCTATAAATGCCTTAATGAATTTCATCTTAAAAACAGGCCAAATAAATGACCTGTTTTATCACAACCTATTATTATATATTTATAGACTTCTATTACTTAATCCACTGAACAACTTCTTTCATTGCTCTTCTTGTTTTAGGGAAAACCTCAGCATTTTCTGCGCGATATCCAAATGCCACCATAACCGCCGCTCTATAGTGAGTAGCATCCACGATACCTTCTTTTTCAAGAATAGAATCAACTTTTTCTCTATTAAAACCCTCAATCGGGCATGAGTCAATTTCTAGCATCGCTGCAGCTGTCATCATATTACCTAGTGGAATATATGTCTGTTTGCTAGCCCAATCAAATAGTTTACGTTCATCCGTAAGATCGAAATCATTTTTTTGGAATTCTGAGTAAAACCCGCCTTTTAATTCTACTATATCTTCTGGAAGCTGTTGCACCTCACGCATCATATTCATAATATACTCTGAACCAGCTTTTGTATCTAACGCTTTTCTAGCTAAAATAACAATGAAATGACTTGCTGTTGGTAACTGTCTTTGAGCTCCCCAAGAAGCATCTTTTAATTTCTCCCTAAGATCTTCATTTTGAACCACAAGAAATTTCCATGGTTCAAAACCAAAAGAACTTGGTGACAATCTTCCTGTCTCCAAAATAAACTGGAACTCATCCTCCGTTATCTTTTTGTTAGCATCAAACTCTTTACACGCATATCTAAACTTATAAGCATCTAGTATTCTTTCTTTTGCTATTTTCATTTAACTCTCTCCCTTAATCTTGTTTTTTTATTGATTTTGTATATACTAATATTATAAGTATATTTATCTTTATAACAAGTATGCACTTTTAAGGTAGATACTATCAAAAAGGAGAGTGTGATGACTATGGCCCCTTCCGATAAAGAAATTTTAGAGTATGAACGACCGACATGTCCTATGGAATATACAATGCGCACTATTGCAGGTAAATGGAAACTAGTCTTACTTTGGCATATCTATGACAAAGAAGTAATTCGTTATGGAGAACTAAAGAGATCACTTCCAAATATCACTCATAAAATGCTGAGTAACCAGCTAAAAGAGCTTGTACTTTCAGAGCTTGTTCACAAGGAAATGTACCATCAAGTACCTCCCAAGGTGGAGTATTCACTAACTGAAAAAGGTAAGACTCTCATCCCCATTCTTGATATCATGTACCAATGGGGAACTAAAAATATGGTTTAGTAAAAATCTACTAGCTTAGCTAGTGCCTTGTTTCATACAAGAAAAGAGATGTTTTTAGCTTGCAATGCATATCCGCTGGCTTACCCGTAAATCATAGGGATTTATATTGGGATTTAAAGCCATGATATCTCTTATAGTCGTATTAAGTCTTCTTGCAATGCTATAAAGAGTATCTCCAGAAACTATTGTATAATAATTATTATTAAAACATGGGGCTGGTTGAGCAGCTGTAGGAATACAGATAACTTGACCAATCATAAGGATATTTGGGTCAATTAATGGATTTGACTCCATTAGATCATCTAGAGAAATATTATAGGCCTCTGCAATGCTATATAAGGTATCTCCCGGTCGTATTCTATAATAGTTTCCTTCTGGGCATGGTGGGTATACTCTTTGTGTGGGAACACATATTCTTTGACCAATTTGTAACGCTTCAGGCCTTACAAAAGGGTTTGCAGAAATAATTGCAGCTACGGTTGTATTAAATCTTCGAGCTAAAGAATACAAAGTATCATTTAGTTTTATAATATATGGAAAAGTAGCTGGTGGACATTGTTGACGATATAGATCATACATTTCTTCACCTCTTTAAATATTCAATCTATACCAATATATTCCCCAAGCCTTTTAAAGTGTTACTTTATTTACCTAAATTATGTATTAACAAAACTATAATATTTTTCTACTATTGACCAGATAGGTCACCTGCCATAACTCATAACTCATTTTTATCTACTGGACATTCAACTTATCAATTCTAACCTTTTTAGTTTCTAATTAAAGTGGCAAACAGGAAGATAATTTCTAAATTGTTTGCTACATGGGCACCACTAACAAATTAACTCAATTATACAATTAGGGATTAAGCTTACTTTCCTCACCCTTGACCCTAATTTTGCCATTGACTGTTTCTAGCTGATTTCCCCCTCTTTTACATGTAATCTGCCGGCCCTCGGTTTCATTGAATATTAATTAGATATTGTCATATATTTGAATTAAGGGATTCTATCAAATAAGAATTGTTTTAAATAAAGGGGGTTTTAAATGTATAACTATTATTCTAAACATCCCTGCCCAATGCTACCCTCAGAAAATCCAACGGATAATCAGAGACATTTTTTGTTGAAAGTTGCTTTGAATGAGGCAAATAGGTTGGAAGATTATGATAATATCATACAAACCCTAAGTCCACCTACTGAAATTACTACTATTTTAACTCCTGGTTCACTTAAGGGAATGAAGGTTGGAATTATTGGTGGAGGTCTTGCTGGTTTATCATCTGCCTATGAACTTAGAAAACTTGGATGCGATATAACAGTATATGACGCTCTAAAAGATAGGGTTGGTGGTAGGGTTTATACGTATTTTTTTGATAAGGAAAAGAACCTCTATGGTGAACTTGGCCCCATGCGTATTCCTGTTAGCCACGAGTCTACATGGTACTATATTAATAAGTTTAGTCTCAGCACAAGACCCTTTGTACAAACTAATGAAAATGCTTTTATTTATGTTCGAAATATTAGGGTGAGGAATGACTCTGAAGGTAAAAATGTAAAGGAGAAGATTTATCCTCAGTTTAACTTAACTCCTTGGGAAAGAAATGCATCTTGGCAAGAACTAGTTATGTATGGATTGATTTCACCAATGTATACCCTAAACCCTAAGGTTAGAAAGGAAATCCTACAAATTCTACCACGCTATAGCAAGAGTCTTCTCTACTGGACTAGGTTAAATATTCGTCAAGTCATGGAGGTAATGAAACTAAGTCAAGGTGCAATCAATTTAATCAGCTCTATCGTTCCTGTAGCTGGCGCTTTTTATTACAACAGTTATATAGAAATATTACAGGAAGAATACCCAGTTGATTTTTCTTATCCCTATGAAATTGTTGGTGGTTCATTTAATCTACCTATGCAATTCTATCGTTCTCTGATGTCTAAATCTCCTAGAGACTATCCAAATATACCTAAAGAAGCCTTAGGAAGAGTAACATGGAACAGTGGTACATGGGTTAATAGTATAAATTACTCTTCCCAAAAGGATAAAGTAACCTTAGGATATGGTGATAGATATTGTAATAATAATTGGTTTGAAGATTTTGATTATGTTGTCTGTACAATTCCCTATTCCACCCTCAGAAATGTACGAGTAAATCCTTTATTCAGTACGATGAAAATGCAGGCTATTAAGGAAGTTGGCTATTCTGCTTCTCAAAAAACCTTGTTTTTGTGCAAAAACCGGTTTTGGGAACAACAAGGTATAGTGGGTGGAGGTTCATATACAGATCTTCCTATTTCATCTATTTGGTATCCATCAGACCATGCAATGCCAATTTGTAATCTTAAGAACATGAAACCATGTTGTTGTGAGTCTCCTATAGATAACTGGACATTTAGGCCCGGAACTTCACCTTATACCCCCGGAGTTCTTACAGCTTCCTATAATTTTACTCAAGATTCTATTCGTTTGGGTAATATAAATAATCAGAGAAGATTTAGCGACATAAAGGATCAGGTATCAGAGGTACATGGTTTAAGCAGTAAATATATAGATTCTATTGTTACTGACTTTAAAAGCATTCAGTGGAACAACGAAGAAGCCTTTAAAGGTGCATTCTGCTATTTTAATCCTGAGCAGAGAAGGCTTTTTGCCTATGAAATGTCTACTCCTGAACATAATGGAAAGCTAGTTTTTGCAGGCGAACACATTGCTCCTACTCATGGTTGGATGCAGGGGGCACTAAAAACAGGTATGAAGGCAGCTAATCAAATTGCTATTGATATAAGAGGAAAGTAGTTCTTTTACAAAGTAAAGCAAAATAGAGAAAGTAGATGAGAAAATAGAGGGTCACGCCTTTATAATTTTATTATTTCATATAAAAGCTTGACTCTAACCCTATTTTACTGTGAAATGGAGATATTACTAACAAAAACGGACATATTGTTCTTGCTGTAGCTCCTATTTATTATCTATGTACCTATATTTTGTAATAATTTCTCTTCTATGAGTTACACTAATTTGTTGACAATTCAATTTATCAATCTTAACTGCTTTGCCTTACAATTGATGTGGCAAACAAAA
>JMSU01000179.1_pt1 | contig 24084 bp, 18 predicted proteins | sample 179011 | NCBI WGS metagenome assembly JMSU01 (sample SAMN02769580, study PRJNA246767) | bioreactor metagenome | isolation source: Culture-1 Bioreactor ArsB derived from microbial biomass from the upper 2 cm... | place: Germany: Bremen | collected day 87 after inoculation
ATGTTGCTTTTAATGAATGTCCTCCTAAATCAAAGAAGTTATCATGTACTCCTATGTCTTCCTTTACCGATAGTATTTCTTTCCATATCTTCACTAGCTTTTCTTCTACTTCATTTCTAGGAGCTACGTATTCTACTCCTGTAGTGATACTTCCATCGGGCTTTGGTAGTGCTTTTCTATCTGTCTTTCCATTTGTCGTTAATGGTATTTTGTCTATGTGAACAAAGTATGATGGTATCATATATTCCGGGAGTTTTTTCAATAAATACTCCTTTATTTCCGCTACTTTTAGCTCTTTTGACGATACATAGTATCCACATAAATATTTCTCTCTATCTTCATCTTCCCTTGCTATTACTACTGCTTCTTGTATTTCTTCGTGCTTTAATAATGTGTTCTCTATTTCTCCAAGCTCTATTCTATATCCCCTTATTTTCACCTGATTGTCTATTCTTCCTAAAAACTCTATGTTTCCGTCGGGTAGCCATCTAGCTAGGTCCCCTGTTTTGTACATTCTTTGACCTGTATATGGGTTCTTTACAAATTTCTCCTTTGTTAGATTAGGTCTGTTTAGATATCCCCTTGCTACTCCGTCTCCAGATATACATAGTTCTCCTGGAACTCCTATTGGTTGTATACTGTTTTCTTTATCTAATATATATATATTTGTATTTCCTATTGGATTACCTATTGACACTGCTTTATCATGTCTTTCTTTCCTTGCAACATTGTAAAAAGTTGAACATATGGTAGTTTCAGTAGGTCCATAACCATTTACTATCTCTAAGTTCTTATTTAGATTATAAAATTTATTTAATATTTCCCCTCTTATTGCTTCTACTCCAACGAGTAGTTTATTTAAATCAACATTATCTTTATATTCTTTTAATTCTTCATAAACATGTGGCAGTAGTGATGGTGGAATATATGTAAATGTAACTTTATTTTCAATTATTAATTTTGATATTTCTCCTGCATCTAGCGTCTTATGCTTATCATTAATTATCAGAACTGACCCATTAGTTAAAGATATAAAAAATTCGCTCACACTTACATCAAAAACATAGTTAGTCAATGATAGAACTCTATCATTATGGCTAAATCCACTCTCAAATTGTCTAATTTGTGAATGTAAAAAATTATTTAGACTTGAATGTTCAATCATTACTCCTTTTGGATTACCTGTTGTTCCTGATGTATATATAACATATGCCAAATCACTTGAAGTATTTAATTTTTCTAGATTACTCGAATCTCCTTTAAATATGTTTTTTCGTGATAAATCAATAATTTCTCCATTGAAACCTATGCTAGAAGCTAAATTGTTCATACTTAGCAATACTTTGCATCTACTATCCTTCAAGATATATGTAACTCTTGTTTTGGGGTAATTCGGATCTATGGGTACATATGCTCCTCCAGCCTTTAATATCCCCATTATTCCTATTATCATTTCTAGAGATCTTTCTACCATTATTCCTACTACACTGTCAGCTTTTACTCCTTCATCTCTCAATAACCTCGCTAATCTATTAGCCTTTTCATTTAGCTCTTTATATGTTAGTTTCTCTTCACCAAAAACTACCGCTATATTGTTCGGTGTTCTTTCTACTTGCTCTTCAAATAGTTCATGTATTGTTTTATTCTTTGAATAGTCTACTTTTGTACTATTAAAGGCGCATAATATTTTATCCTTTTCTTCCCTTGCTATAATTCCAACTTTTGATATCTGAAGGTTGTCATTAAATACTATATTTTCTAAAATATTTTCATAATTTTTAGTCATTCTCTTTATGAAATCTTCACTATAAAGATTATTATATGCGATTTTTAATTGGAGCTTGTCAAACATTAAAATTTGAAATGTTATATCATAGTTTGTTATCTCAGAAATGGAATAATCAATTATTTTTATCTTATTCTTCTTATTATTTATTGATTTGTCTACGGGATAATTCTCAATTACAACGACAGTATCAAATAGACTTTTATCATGTTTAAATCCACAGTATTCCTTTATATCTATCAGTGATGTATGTTCAAATTCTTCCCTTGATCTTAAAGTTTTTTCTACATTTTTTATATATTCAAATACTCTTCTAGTACTATTTTTTCTTATTCTCGTTGGTATAGTATTTATAAATAATCCAACCATATTATCAATATCTTTTATTTTTGCCGTTCTTCCGGATACTGTCGTTCCAAAGGTTACATCATCTGAATTCTCGTATTTTTGCTGAAGCAATCCAAAGACACTATATAGTAATGTAGCAGTTGAAATTCCTAGTTTCTTAGCATATCCCATTACTTTAGTCGCGAGCTCCTTAGAAATTTCATGAACATATTCATTTATTTGGGTCTTAGATTTTGAGATATGTAATCCTGAGTTGTTATTATTAAAATCTTTTAAATAGCTTTTCCAATATTCTTCCTGCCTATTTTTATCCTGTTCATCTATCCATTTAATAAAATCTTTAAATCTACTTTTCGTTCTTCTATCAGGACTCTTTCCATCATAGAAAGAGTTATAGGCATCAATAAATTCCTTAATAATAATTCCATTACTCCAACCATCATACAATATATGATGAAAGCTTATAATCATTTCATACCTATTTTTTTTCAATTTACATAGTATTATCCTCAAAGGCTCAGTAGCTATATCTATTTTTTCAAGTCTATCTTTATTTTTTATATCTTTTAATGACTTGGCTCTTCTAGACCCATATTCTTTTGATAAATCAAATTCTTTAAAGAGTGTATTATTGTCCTTAAGGATAAGTTGAATAGGCTCATTCAACTTATCCCACCTATAGATTGTCCTTAATATTTCATTTGTTTTAACAACGAAATTCCACGACTTCTTTAGTATTTCTACATCTATATCTCCCTCTATAGTTAAACTTATTTGTTCATGATACTCCATACTATTAGGATTCTTTATATAGTGGTAAAGCATCCCTTTTTGCGTATTTGTTAGGCCAATTATGTCTTCAATATTTTTTTTACTCAATCTATTAATTTCCCTTACCATAAGTCTAGCCCCACTTTTCTTTTAAAAATTTAAAATACCAGTATTTCTTATAAATTCACGGCTCAAGGCTTTTTGCTTCACTTCTTAGCTAATAAGCCTTGAGCCGTATAAACATATAAATCCAATATAACAGGCTCAATAACCTTCTGTATTTATAATATAAATGTTATATCTACAAAATCACAATAAATAAGAGTTCTATGGTTTTAGAAATTCTCTTTTTTTAATTTTGCAAATGAAATAAACAATATCTACAAGTAATTTTTCCAACATCATTCACTAACTTTTATCTCATCTATCCATTTAATAATAGTTGCTAGTTCATCCACTAATCTAGGTTGTAATATCGGCAATCTTTCTCCATAAACATTTCCACTTGAACCATCAATAGATATACAGCTCCCTTGGAAGAATTTCTTACCTTCTTTATCAATAAAATATCTATCATTTTCATTTATATTTATTTCATTACAGGATACAATACAGCATTTTTTTATATTACGTGCTAAATTTGTAGTATGTGAATTCAAACTCTCATCACTCGTTAGAATTCCATTTAAAACGTGTGCTCGCTTAATATCTTCGTCAGATATCTCACGTCTTACAAGAATGATATCATCTTTAAATTCTTTTGAACTCTTAATAGCTTCCTTTACGTTGAAATATACCTTACCTGTAACAATACCAGGAAAAACAGGTAGTCCTTTAGCTATTATTTTAGAAGTTCTCAACCTATTGGGTTCAAAACGAGGATATATAGAAGACTCAATCTGCTTTAAGTCTAACCTTTCGATTGCTTCTTTCTTTTCTATAAATCCTTCATTGACAAAATCCACTGCAATTTTAATCGCAGCCCCTATACTTCTCTTGCCAGTCCTAGTCTGGAGAATAAAAAGTTTACCATTTTCTAATGTAAATTCTATATCCTGCATATCTCTATAATGGGCCTCAAGCCTCTCTCCAATTTCTAACAATTGGTTATAGGCTTTTGGATTAATTTCTTGAAGCTGTTCAAATTCTAAGGGAGTTTTTATACCCGATACAACGTCTTCTCCCTGAGCATTCATTAGAAACTCTCCATATAGCTCTTTTTTACCAGTAAAAGGATTCCTAGTAAAGACAACGCCTGCTCCTGAATCATTACCGCTATTGCCAAATACCATTTCTTGTATATTTACAGCAGTTCCTAATTCATCTGATATGCTATTTACTTTTCTATATATAGTAGCTCTTGGAGATTCCCATGACTGGAAAACTGCTTTAACTGCAGCTATCAATTGGGCTTTAGGATTCTGTGGAAACTCAGTACCTACTTCTATTCTGAATAGTTCTTTATACCTTAGTATTACTTCCTTCAAATCCTCCCTATCTAAATCATCGCAATTATCAACACCTTTTTTCCGTTTCACTTCATCAAGCAGACTAATAAATTTTATGTTATCTATTCCCATTACGACTTCACTATACATTTCAATAAATCTCCTGTAACTATCATATGGAAATCTTTTATTTTTTGAAGCCTTAACAAGACACTCAACAATTTCGTCATTAAGCCCCAGATTAAGTATTGTATCCATCATACCAGGCATTGAAATACTGGCACCAGAACGTACAGCGACCAAAAGAGGCTTTTCGGGATCACCAAATTTTTTACCAACAAACTCCTCTAACTTTGACATAGCTACATAAATCTCTTTTTCTATATTTTTACTAATATTCCTATTTTCAATATAATATTTTTTGAATACTTCAGTTGTTATAGTAAATCCGTAGGGAACAGGAAAACCTAAATTTATCATTTCTGCTAAATTTGCACCCTTCCCCCCTAGAAGTTTTTTCATCGAAATATTACCTTCATTAAACAAATAGACATATTTTCTCATATTAATACCTCATACCATTATTTATTATTGTACATATGCATTAAACTTAAGAATATCGCCATATGTAGGCTTAGATCTTTTCATAATTAACTGATACCCTGAATATTTCATTTTGTATGCTTTTTTTGTTCTAGCTATACTAGTATCACTATATGGCCAATTTATCTCCATTATATTAACTCCACTGGATAGCAAAAGCTTAGATGGTATCTGAAAACAATAATCCCTCCAGCCCTCATCTACCAGCATTTCTAAAATTATTGTTCTATTAACCTTAACTGTTACCTTATTACTAGTCTCCTTCTGAAGCTGTAAAGGACATCTAAGTGTGATTTCGCACTTTATATCATCCACTTTATCAGCGATTAAATAGAATTTTGATTTCACATTTCTAGAACTATAGTAGCATTGGTTACGACTATAGTAGTCTACAGATTTGGAACTCAAAAATACATTGAAGTAAGAATTTTCCCTATAATATGTTTCTAATAAACTTACTTTTCTTAAACTAGAAGGTTTATGTTCAGCTATCCTTAAGGCATTAACCTTATCCTCTATATCAATCCCATAATCTTTCAAGGCGTTAACTATTGCCCTTGTAAGTTCTATATCCATAGTCATGCAATCATTAAATTGACGCAAAGCCACATATTGTTCAGAGTAAAAGCTTGAATAATTTTTATTTAAAGCCCACGGTATCTTTCTTGAAGTAATGTCAGTATATTGAATCATTGTTTGTGAAATTTCTGACCATAACTGTAGTGATCTTTTACAATGGTTATAAAGATTTTCATATGGCTGGTCACCTATATGGGCGCTATGGACAGCTGAATAAAAATGAGCTTTACTCATAATTTCATTACTCGGCTGAAAATCTAATGCTTCAAATTCTTTATTATTTGAACCGTCTTCAATAGTATTTAATACTGCTCTTGCAACGTGATTCATAGATACTTTAATGCCTTTAACAGATAAATGGCAATAGTCTATAAATAATTCATTTCCAGGAATATCTCCATTTAAATATTTTTTGAATATTTCTCGCAAATCTATAGTATTAATTTTGTATTTTTTTCCATACTGAAGAATTTTATTTCTAATAATTGATGTGCAAGCTGGAGGAGGAGCAAGCCTAAACACATGGGTATCTCTTGCTGCTTCTAAATAATATCTGGCTTCATCATTTCTTCCTAGCTGGTGCATTACATTTCCCAACAACTCATATCCACAAGGATTTGATTCATTAAGTTCTATCATTCTTTGCGCAAGTATTACAACACGTTCAAAATTACCTGCTTCAAGTTGATTTTCTGCTTCTACTTTTATTTTCATCCATTCCTCGGTTTCTCCATCAGGCCAACATAAAACTTTTTCTAAATCATTAATTTTCCAATCCTTCAAATTAAATTCAGGGATTATGAAAAAAACCGGCAAATTGTTTACAATAAAATTATCATAAATACTCTTCATAAATGCTTTGATCAGCTTATCGCATTTTTCTTCTAAAATTCTTCTTATTCTTGCAAACCTATCAGGCATATCCATTACTTCAATCATTTGATTAATCTCTTTTTCCGTAAGCTTCCACAAAGACTTTCTCCAATTGTCACCTGCAAAAATCATTACTATATCTGGTTGCAAATGTTTACTTTCTATGCTAACCTTTTCTAATTCATGAATTTTTATGCTGACACGTGCTAAGTCAATAACTTCTGCTTCTTTATTTGTCAAATTTTTGTTAAGAGCTTTCTCTAAAAAAATCGCTGGAGTAAAAAAAGGATCATACAAAAATCCTCTGGCTCCAGATTCTCCTAAGTAGGCTATCCTAATTTTTTCTGATTTCGGAGGAATGGTTTCAACCTTAGCCCAATAAGGAAATTCCTTTTTATACTTTTCATCTCTTATAAAATATTTTTTCCCATCACTCTCTATTTTTTTCCATATTCCGACTTTACCCTGCTGCATATAATTGGATTCTTTTGCTCTTTCAGATACTTGTATATTACTAAATCCTAATTTTTCACGTAGTTTACGAACCTTCTCTATATTATCTTTATTTGAAATAATACAATGTACATACTCTTCTGCCAATTTTCTTAAAGATTCATTTGCTTTCTCAAGCATATACTCCTCTCCCTTACTACGTTATTAATATCAAAGTATAAACATTTGCTTCTAGATTTTTTCTTACAATAGTTCACTAAGAACTGACCTTAAAAACTCTAATGAATTATTGGCCCTTTGTATAATAAAACTCCCTATTGCTAGGCAATCAATATCTGTTGTTATAAAGCAACAGATTGCATCCTTTGGACTTTTCACAATAGGCTTTCCTATGACATTGAAGGAAGTATTTAGTACTATAGGACATCCAGTCAATTTTTCAAATTCCATAATTAATTCAGCAAAACATGGATTTGTTCTTATATTAACCGTTTGCACACAGGCAGAATTATCTACATGCTTAATCGCAGGAAGGTTCAATTTTGAAATAACATCACAAGTTCTCTGCATAAAAGGTGAAAAAGAATCAAGACTGAAATGTTCTTGCATCTTTTCTTCAAGTACTGCTGACGCAAAAGGTCTAAATACCTCTTTCTTCTTGATTATAGAATTTATTCTATCTCTCATATCAGAACATCTAGGATCAGCCAATATAGACCTATTCCCTAAACCTCTAGGGCTAAATTCCATCTTTCCTTGGAACCATCCAACCACATTCCCCTCCGCTATAAGCTTTGCAACTTTTTTCATAAATACTCCTCTATTTTTACTATAATCTTCATACTTTAAAGAAGTCGAATCTAAAAACTTTTTAATCTCTTCATCACTGTATTCTGCCCCTAGATACACATGCTTTAGTTTGTTCGTCTTAAGTCTATTCCCTGCATGCCTAACGTATGATACTGCAGCAGCTCCCAGCGCAGCTCCAGAGTTCCCTGCTGAAGGTTGAACAAAAATGTTTTTAAATAGTCCTTCCTTTAATATTCTTCGATTAGCAACACAGTTAAGAGCAACTCCTCCTCCTAAGCATAAATTGGGACTCTTTGTGATTTCATATAAATATTTTGTATTCTCTAATAGTATTTCCTCTAAAACATATTGAAGACTCCTAGCAATATCCTTATGAAACTGAGATATATGAGACTCCGGTAATCTTGCAGATCGTCCTAATAATTCAACCAACTCATCAGAGTACATTCTTTGGCCTCTTACAAAATCAAAATATTTCAGTTCTAGTTCGTAGTTTCCTTTATCTATATTCTTTATGAGCTTGCGTATTTTCTTCACATATACGGGCTTTCCATATGGGGCTAATCCCATGACTTCGTATTCTCCACTATTAACTTTAAACCCAAGGTAACTTGTTATAGTACTGTAAAAAAGACCTATTGAATTTGGGAATTCTACTTGTCCTAATATCTTAATATCCTTGCCATTCCCGTATCCATATGTGGTAGTAGCCCACTCTCCAACTCCATCATTATTCATAATAGAAGCTTCTTTAAAACCGGAATAAAAATATGAGCTTGCTGCATGGGCAAGGTGGTGATCTATATATTCGATAGTTCCCTTATATCCTAGTAATTCTCTTATTTCTCTCTCTGGTCGTTTGGGATCAAGTTTAGCCTTTAAATTCTTATCTTCTATATCAAATCCAGACCATAACTGACGTGCTAACTTCAGATCAGGCTTTTCATAATATGCAATAATATCTATATCATTTATGGAAAGATTACCACTTTCAATGCAATGAAGGAAAGCATTGCTTGGAATATTTGCATCATTCTTCTTTCTTGTAAAGTGCTCTTCCTTTACTGCCGAACGAAATATCCCATCATGTATAAGACAACAAGCAGAATCATGACCAAATGCAGAAATACCTATAATATTTAGGCTCATTTTTCTCCCCCCCTTTTCTCTCAAGTAGGTCAGCTATGATTATAGATTACTCTCTTATACTCTACTCGCTTCCCTTCTCCTCAATTTTACCTCAGATTATTCATCAGAAGCTTGAAAATATACAAGTATATAGAACGTACTTATAAATCTACATTTCAGAAACCAAAATGTAAAAGATTTATTGCGATTTCTATAGTTTTAAATTTTCTATGAATAATCTGGATTTAACTATGTAATTTCATGTTTAAGCCCAAATTATTCATAAAAAGTTTCAAAATATGCAAGTAGCTTTAATTTATCAGGTTTGAATGCATACTAGGATAGTATGTCGATAATTTCATAAATTCCTTAGAAACAAAAGGTTTAAGCAGCGTTTTGAATTTTTTATGAATAATTTGAGTTAAACATTGATTTATTTACATGACTTTACTTCAATATTCTCAACACACCATATCAAAAAAGTTCTTCAAAATTTCTTTTCCATATTCGGATAAAATAGATTCAGGATGAAACTGTATACCAAATGTTAGGAATTTCTTATGCCTTATAGCCATTATTATTCCATCCTCTGTATAAGCTTGTACTTCAAGACAACTGGGCAAATTTTCTTTCTTAATGCAAAGTGAATGATACCTTACCACTTTGAAACTTTGGGAAAGATTTTTAAATATTCCCTTTCTATCATTAAAGATAGTTGACTGTTTACCATGAACAACTTCTGGTGCTAAATCAATAGTCCCTCCCATAGCAAAACCGATTGCTTGGTGTCCTAGACATATTCCCAATATTGGTATAAACCCGTTAAATTGTTTAATAACATCTATAATAATACCTGCTTGTTCTGGTCTTCCTGGCCCAGGGGAAATTATGATACATTTTGGTTTTAATCTTATAATATCGCCAATAGTTATTTTATCATTTCTGTAAACAGTAATATTTGATGTTATCTCTCCAATATATTGATATAAGTTGTATGTAAATGAATCATAATTATCAATCATTAAAACCACTTTGCTCCCACCTTTTACAAATGCTAATTTGTAGCAAATTTATTGAAATTTCTAATTAAATCTATTTAGAAAGCAATGCCCTTCTTAAGGCTACACCTTTATCTAAGGTTTCTTGATATTCTTTTTCTGGAATCGAATCCCAGACAATTCCTCCTCCAACTTGGTAATAAGCTTGATCTCCTTTTACAAGAATAGTACGAATAACAATATTAATATCCATATCTCCATCAAAACCAATATAGCCTATAGAACCTGTGTATATATGTCTACAGGTTGGTTCAAGTTCATCAATTATCTCCATTGATCTTACTTTAGGTGCACCTGTAATAGAACCTCCTGGAAAAGTAGCTTCAATACACTCAATTGCATCGCAGTCCTCACGTAATTCGCCTATTACCGTAGACACCATATGAAAAACTGTAGAATACTTTTCAATAGAAAATAATTCTGGTACCTTAATCGAACCAAATTTACAAACTCGGCCAATATCATTTCTCATTAAATCTACAATCATCAAATTCTCTGCCATATCTTTAACACTATTTCGTAAAATATAACTGTTTTCCTCATCTTCTTGAGAATTCGATCCTCTTGGCATAGTGCCTTTTATTGGTCTTGTTTCAACTATCCCATTTCTTAACTGCAGAAACCTTTCTGGCGAACTACTTACTATCTGAATATCTCCAAACTGAAGGTATGAAGCAAATGGAGCGGGATTTATCGTTCTGAGTTCCTCGTATATTTTTAAAGGATGTCTATTAATTTTAGTTGTAAATCGTTGTGTCATATTCATCTGGTATATATCTCCACAACGAATATACTCTCTTACTTTATCAATAGTCTTATAGTAACTGTTTGGATCAAAATTAGATTTCAAATCAACACGATTTTTGCTATATAATTCATCTCTCAAATGGTCTGAAACCTTACTACTTTCAACATATTTTTTTATCTCCTTTACTCTTTCTCTAGCTTGCTCTTCACTCATATCAGGTATTCCAACAGAAACAGCATACTTTTTATTATTCAAATGATCAATTATTATAATTCCATCATAAAAACCCATTATCATATCTGGCAATTCAATGTCATCATAAGCTTTTTTAGGTAAATTCTCAATATGATGGCATAAATCATATGCAAGAAATCCCACCGCCCCACCAACAAAAGGCAAATCAGTGCAGTTTTTTATATCATATTTAGAAAGTAATTTTTTTAATATCTTAAAAGGATTACCTTTTAAATTTTCTATCTTATTCCCTTCCAATACCTTAATTTCTTCGCCTTTGGCTTCTATTCTTGCAAAAGGGTCTGCACCAATGAAAGAGTATCGTCCTAACCTTTCGGGGTCCATGCCACTATCAAGAAAAAAACTATATTTCTTTTTAAAAAATAATTTATATATTTCAAAGGACTCTAAGCTCGTATTAATCTCTTCAAAGAAAACCTTGTTCATTCTAACCACCTTCAATACAAATTTCATTCTAATTCTATTTTTGTAAATTGAGAAACTTGCACAATTAACATTTTCAATTTTAAAATACAAAATGTAGACAGCTCCCCTGACTCACTCTGCTAAATTTTGTATTTTAGAATTCTTAACATGTATTATGCAATTTCCTCAATTATATAATTCAAAATGTTGGGTTCAAGTCATTAGTAGCTTATTTTTAAGTCATAATTTCTGTTTTAAATTTATTTTTAAAAAAACTATTAAAAGACAATGCTAGGAAAAAGTTGAATTAGCTTTTATCAATATACATTAAGAAAATTTGTAGAGATCGGATAATTAACCTATATCCTTGATTTTTCTTTCCTGTACTTTACAAAGATAACTATAGATAGGTCTAAGCATATTGAAACCTATAATTAAGTCATCAACTATTTCTCTAGTGAATAATCTATCAACTTTTCTGCTATTATGAACTAGATATATATTTTTTCTATCATACCATTGCCTAATATTCGACGGCTTTGATGAGTCAAGAGTTTTCTTATATACATCTCCTTCAATTTCAAAGATATTCTGATTTTGAAAAAAAGAAATAGCTTTATTGAAATCTTTTGGACTTTCATCAATCATTTGTCTAAATATATCCATTGACTTTTTTGTAGCACTATAGTAACCCATACCATACCGATATGATTCTGGAGATATTTCAAAGAAAAATGAAGGTGCATCTCTCCACTCTTTCTTGCTCCTTTTAAATGTTATCCACATGTTCTTCTTATATAAAGATTTATCCTTTGAAAACCTAACATCTCTATGGATTCTAGAAATTGTTTTGTTTATGGAAGGTGCAACTTCCATAAATGGATCAATTTGAAGAACATCTTCACTTAGATCCATTACTAGATTTCTAAATGGGTCTAATAAATATTCATTGTAATCATCTCTATGAGCTTCAAACCATTGTTTACAATTATTTTTCTTTAGATTCATCAAGAAATCTAGGGTTTCAAGAAAAAACCCTTGAAAATTTAATATCTTCTTTTCTATCATTTTAAAGTTCTCCTTTGATATCAAAGGTTAAATTTTTTAAACTGTCATATAAATTTACTTGTTTTGTAATAAATTTAAGAACTGTGTAATCTGGGTCCTCAACGCCTTTTGAATAGTATCTTTCAAATCCTTCAACCCAAAAACGTTTTTTAGTATCAATGTCTTGAAATACTTCAAACTCTCCTGTAAACATAAGCCCCTCAAAAGCATTTGCATCACAAAAGTACACACATCCTCTTTTATCATTAAGTATCTGTTTTACTTTTTTAGAGGAAGTGTTGGTACTAAACCAAAAAGTAGCTAGTCCCTCGGTCTTAATTTTTAACATTGCTTTAGTATTGGGGTATCCTCCTTCTCCCAATATTCCTATCGTTGCAACCTTAGACCTTTCTATAAGCTTAAGAGCTTTTTCAGTTGCATTAGTTATGTTCATAATCCCACTCCTCACAAAAATAATTAATATAACGCTCTACACTTTCTTAGTTTTGAACAACTCTGTATTACTTGATAAATTATAGGCATTCTATATTTTTGCATGAACTATTACTTATTTGTAGTTCATCTAATAGCTCTTCAAATTCCAAAAAATTTAATTGTTGCATATTATCAGAAAGAGCCAATTCAGGATATGGGTGTACTTCAACCATTAAACCATCTGCACCAACAGCTAAAGCTGCTTTTGAAATTGATTTTACAATGTCCTTTCTCCCTAAGGAATGGCTTACATCAATTATTATAGGCAAGTTGGTTTCTTTTTTTATAATTGGTATACAAGATATATCTAAGGTATTTCGAGTTTCAGACTCAAAAGTTCTTATTCCCCTCTCACATAATATTATTTTTCTATTACCTTGCAGGGCAATATACTCTGCTGCATACATAAACTCTCGAATCCTTGCATTCATACCACGTTTGACAAGTACAGGATGATTCCCTTTCCCCACCTCTTTTAAGAGTTCATAATTTTGCATATTACGAGCTCCAATTTGCAAGACATCAGCATATCTTGACACCATTTCAACATCACGAGTATCTACTACTTCAGTAACGGTTATCAAATTGTACTCTTTACCAATTTGGTTAAGAATCTTTAATCCATCTTCTTTTAGACCTTGGAAAGAATAGGGTGAAGTTCTCGGCTTAAATGCTCCTCCTCGTAAAAACTTGACTCCTTTTTTACTAAGCATATGAGCTACTTTCTTTGTCGTTTCAAAATCTTCTACAGCACATGGTCCTGCAATCATTATAGGACATGAACTCGGTATATTAAACATAGTATGTATCCCTTGAAATTTCATATTGCCTTCTGCACTGATTATCAATTCTTTCTTATGTTCTATATCCAAACTATCTGATGATTCCATAATTACATCATCAGCCATGTCTTTTTTACTTATTGGGATAATACGATCTATGCTCAATTCATCTCTAGATTGTTTTATATCTTCAATCAATGATTCGCGCTTTTTAATCAAGCTTAATAATTCAACATTAATTTTATCAATTTGCTCTTGCACTCTAACTAGCTCATCATACATAAAAAACATTCCTTTTTTTATAATTGAGTTTTGCAAATCATAATAGCTAAAACATTACTAGCTCTATTCTCATCTACTATTAAAATGGTCTTACTTATTAAAACAGTATTTACTCTCAATAAAATCTATAAGCTTACCAAATTCATCGAACATATCTAAGTTTAATTCATCCGACTCACACGAAAAAGAAAATTCCTTTTCAATTTGTACAACTAGTTCAAGAATTTGTATCGAATCTAATGCTAAATCGTTTACCAACGAAGTCTCTTCTGTAATATTATCGATTTGGTTTTTTAGGGCAATAAATTGATTGGCCTTCAAAATTTTTTTCAATCTATCTGCTATTACTCGTCTTTCCATATTTTATATTACCTCCGCAACAAATTTTTTTTATACTCCAGGTACAACACTTAATCCCATTTTTTCATGAGCAACTTTCGCATATATTTTTAACTTACGAACATCTTCTTCATTTTTCAAGTCAAATTTATCTCTAAGTTCTGGTCTGTGGAAATAGAACATTAAAATCTCCCTTGATATATTGAAAGGATTATGTTCTAACATCATTTTTTGTTTTTCATCTTCGTTATCATAGATAGAAATATCTATTACTCTTTCTATAGGATTTTGATTTAAATATTCATTATGGTTTTTCAGTTCTACTCGTTTTCCATTAATGTACATTACTTTTATTTTTTTTCTAAGAGCAAGATTTAGAGCTTCTTCTATTCTATCTATAATCGGCTCTCCTCTATCATTTAATGAAGTGTTACATAGTATCGGCACTCCAGTCACTTCTCTAAAAGCATTAATAAGTTCATATAATACCGGTGCTTCAACCTTATTTACGGTCTGTACTCTTGCCGAATTATCTAAATGTGCAACTGCAGGAATATTCTCTAATTTTTCTGGTTTTATTTGGAATGTATGTAACATAAAAGGCGAAGGATAAATATCCTCAAACCATTCATTAATAGCATCCTGAGCTATAATTGGAGCAACAGGTCTCCACCATTGCCTCTGCTTTATTTGATTCAATTGTTCCTTAGCTTCATTTGTTCTTGGATCTGCAATAATACTCCTGTGACCTAATGCTCTAGGCCCTATTTCTGAGGCTTCATTAAACCAAACAATAGCTGATTCTTTAATATCTTCTACGGCTTTTTTGTAATCTAGTCTCGATATACTTTTTATAAATTTATCATAGTCTTTACTCTCAATAATTTTCTCAAGTGTCTCATCACTATTACCATAAAAGGCATTTTTAAGCTTAAATTTGTATATACTCATTTTCTTATAAAAGGCATACAAAGCAATCCCTAATGACAACCCTGTATCACTTACACATGGAGGCGCCATAAAACCTTTGAACTTATATTTTTTCATTAGATAGCTATTTGTTGGGCAATTTAGAACATATCCTCCTGACAATGCTAGATAAGTATTGGCAGGATCGATTTTGTACTTTTCAATTATGGATTCAATATTTTTCTCCATGATTCTTATAGACATTTTCTGTATCTCTTTCATCACCATGCTAATTTTATTTTCTTTAATTGTGAACCTAGAATCGAATCCATTAAATAACTTTCCTGTATCCTTTTCACTAATTAAATCTATCTTAGCCGCAAGATTTTTAACATATTTATAAGCTTTGGGAAGGTCTTCAACAGAATCTACTAATACAATCTCATCTTCCTTTTCTGTAATCAACTGACTTGTACTCGCAGTAGCTAATGCCATCAGTGTACCTTCTCTCAAGTTAAAGTGCTTTTTAGCATATGTCCAAATAAATCCAGGTGAATAAACTGGGAATACATCTACTTCTCCCTTTCTTGAAAAACAACCAGAATAGTATTTTTTTTGGCTAATATACTGATCAACAACACCATCAGGTCCTCCATCGACAGCCAAACCAATTATATCCTCGTTATATAAATTTTCTGAATCAGATGCTATCGTAGAAAATAAATGGGCTATACTGTGATATGATAAATCTTTATAGCTATCTAGGGAATGATAGTCATCATTTTTTGCAAGTTCAGGAGTTCCCCATACTTCTACCATATCTTCGATTGTAAGGCTATATCTTTTGAGAAGTTGATCTATTAACTGTCTAGCTTGAACAGTATTATAAAAGGATTTACTGTGTCTCTTGAGTCCTGTTATTCGCTCAAGCTCCCAATAATGTACTAGTTTTATCTCATCTCCTATCTTTTGCCATAGAGAAATATTTTGATCATGTCTTACTCTTAAATCAGCAAGATGTGCAATTTCATCAATATGTAAATATGTGGAAAGATAATAACCATCTCTCATTAAATCAATCTCCTTATCATTATTTATCAACTTATACTTCTTTTGACATGGGCTAATATCATTTTCTTATGTTCAGGCATGTATAGTTCTCTAACAATATCATCAGCAAATATAGCACCTTCAAAAGTAAGTCCTATAGTATCATCTGTAATAATGACAAAACCTTCTTCCTCAAGCATTCTTAGTTTATCTCCAAACACATCCATTACGTCCACACCAAATTCATCTCTAAAGTCCTCACGATTATATTTGATATTCTTTAGTCCAAATATAACCCTCTGAACCATATCTTCCTGTTTAGAAATTTTATGGGCCCTTACAATGGTGCTTTCTCCACTATTTACTTTTCTTATATAATCGTCTATCCTTATTTCATTTTGGAAAAGAAAATCATTAAAACAGGAGTGCGCAGATGCCCCTATACCTAACATATCAGAACCTTCCCATACTTCTCTACGATGGAGGTGATAATACTCAGAAGACGTAGTAAAGCTGAAATTGTCTGCTAAAATATAGCCAGAATCCATTAATTTATTGTACGCCTGTCTAGCATATTCTGCTTCTTCGGCATCAGAAATAAGCTGAATTTTTCCTCCTCTGTACTTTTTATAAAGATCATTGTTTAGATATACTTCTAACTTATATATCGCTACGTTCTCAGGCTTTAAATCAATTATCTTATCAATAGTATCAAGCCAATTCCCCATAGTCTGATTAACCAAACCGGACATTAGATCCACATTTATTGAGTCTATACCAACTTCCCTAGCTAACTTAAATGTTTTATAAAATTCTTCAGATTTATGATTACGTCCATTAGCCACTAAAACATCATCATTTAAGCTCTGACATCCTAGGCTTAATCGCTTCAAGCCATACTGTTTAAGCATTTCTAATTTTTCACGGCTAGTTTCATTTCCTGGTCTCGCCTCACAACAAAACTCATAGTTAGAATCGAATTCAAAGCTGGACTGTATTGTCTTTATAAGTGTTTCAAGCTGATTAATACTTAGTAAAGTGGGAGTTCCTCCACCAAAATAAACAGACTTTATTTTTTTGCTCTGTATTTGCGGTACAGAAGCGTACATCTTGATTTCTTTTCTTAATGCTTCCATGTAGTTTTCAGGTACAGGGTTATTTCCTACTGATACGGACTTATAATAACAAAACCCACATTTTTTTGTACAATACGGTATATGAACATAGAGATGTAAATCCTCTTTTTCCCATATATCGCTAACTTCATCTTTATTAAGAAAGTTTAACGGCGGGTATTGATTTATAAAATCTTCTCTTCTTAATTCAATCTTCATTTGATTCACTCCCTAAAATTTATACTATTTTATCAATCAAATATTTCCTTAAAATTTTCCCAGTTTTACTTCTTGGAATAGCATGGGTAAACTCAATCAATCTTGGCACTTTATAATTGGCTAAGTGCTTTTTACAATGTTGTATTATTTGACTTTCATTAATTGGATTTCCTTGATTTACTATTACTGCTTTTACCACCTGACCACAACTACCAGAAGCTATCCCAACTGCAACTACTTCCTTAACTCCTTGTATTTCCATAATAACCTTTTCAACTTCTACAGGGTCAACCTTCAAACCAGCCACATTAATCATGCTACTTTTTCTACCAAAAATATATACGTATCCTTTGTCATCAACTTTGCCCTGATCGCCTATGCTAAACCAACCATCAGAGTAAGCTATTTTATTGAGTTCCCTAGGGTATAAATAACACCGGGCATTAGCTAAACTTTTTGTCCTAATTTCCCCCATTTCACCAATTGGAAGAGGATTTCCGCATTCATCGAAGGTTCTTATTTTACGTTTTCCAACTGCTACACCAACAGTATCGCAATTAGTTGGATCATCAACGTTTAAACACATAACCCCAGTTTCGGTTGAACCGTAATCTTGATGTATGTATTTCCCTGTCTTTTTATAAAAAAGCATGGCCTCGTCCTTCGACATAGGAGCACCTGCTGAAAAACAGAACCTTAGATTAGCAAAATTTGTAGCTTTTATATCAATAGATTGGTTTAATATATGATACATAAATGGCACAGCAAACAGTATGGTAACTTCCATAATCTTGATTATTTTTTTTACATCTGCTGCTATAAAACCATCCAGCAAAATAACTTTTGCACCAACACACAATGGAGCTAGAGTACCACCTATTAGTCCGTAGGAATGATGTATTGGAGGAATTGTCAGAATGTTGTCAAGTGATGATAATTTTATGGTTTCTATAGTTTCGTCAATTTCACACATTACAGCCTCAGAAGTTCGAACTACACCTTTCGAAGCACCATTTGTTCCACTAGTCAATTGACAAATGAAATCGCCTTCAATAAATTCGCCTGTCTCTTTGTTAGAGTCAAATTTCCAGCAATAGATTGAATCCTTTACTACAATATCCAATGTACATTTCATATCTGTAAAAGTGTTTACCATTGACTTACTAGAAAAAATTGTTGTTAATCCGGTGTTTGATACATGGTATTCAATTTCAGTTGGTTTCATCATTGATCCTAGCAAAACAGCTGGATGACCAATAAACTCACAGGCTAAAAGTAATACAACAAACTCAATACTATTAGGAAAAGCTATCCCAATAGGTTCATTTTCATCTAGCCCTATTTTATTTAGCATTTCTGCCTGATTAATAACACTCTGGTACAGTTGTCCATATGTCATTGTACAAGATTTGGTCACTAAAGCTTCTCTTTTATCAAATTGCTTGGCACATTGTATAAACTTTTCTACAATCAGCCTCATAACCCCCTTACATTAGATACAGATTTAAATATTAACCATTCGAAAGTTGAGATATTAACTTCGTTAATTAGAATGCTTGTCTCTCATTGCGGTTAACTGCTTATAAAAATTTGACCTCTTAGTAAAAATTGCTCCTTCAGGGCAAATTTCATGACAAGTCATGCATGATATACATTTTTCTTGGTTTATTAAAGCAGAACTACCATCTAAATCTATACATGAAGTAGGACAGTTTAAAATACAAAGATTACAACCCTTACATTTCGATGAGTCAATCTTTACATATGCTCTGGATAGATCAAAAATTTTTTTGGTGACATCTGGACGATAAAAAGTCATAGGAGTTTTAAAATCTTTCATGATAAACTTATCTATATTTTCTCCTACTATTTCTACATCAATTTTTCCTCCATCGCTATTTACTCCTATTAAGTTTGTAGGAACATTCTCTGGATCTAAGTTCATAAGCCTTGTTGCAACGCTATCTAAAGCTAGTCCATCAGTACTTGCCATAATTAAGCCAATCTTACGAATCTGACCAGCAACACCTGGACCATCCCCCTCTAGGCCAATAACAGCATCCATAATGTGTAATCCTGGCTGAATAAGTTTATAAATGTCAACAAGTAAAGTAGCAAAATCCTCATGGACTGGTAATTCACTGTGGAGCTTTTTCTTTGAATTCCCTGGCAATAATCCATAGAGATTTTTTACCGAACCAGTAAATGTCATTAAACTATGAGTTTTAAACTTTGGAATATTAATTATCATATCCATTTCCATAACATCCTTAGAAACATAAAAGTCATATTTTTTGCCTTTAACGCAAGAGTAAAAAGCTTTCATATTATTGTCTAAAAAACTTCTTTTATAGCTAATATCTTCAAGGGTAGCAGCTATTCCGCTTTTTTGCCAAATTGAATTTAATCTTGAGCGATCAGCATCCCCAACGGGATTATCTCCAATAATAACATTACCCTTCTGCTCTTTACACATAAGTGCAAGCGCTCTGACAATTTCGGGATGAGTGGTAATACCTTTTTTTGGTGGCTCTGCAAGACAGAGATTAGGTTTTAATAGTACATTTTGTCCTTCAGAGACAAATTTCTTCATTCCCCCGAGTAAATCAACAGCTTTTCGTGCAGCTGTCATTATTTTTTCTCTTTCATAACTGTCACAAGCCACCAGGGCAACTTTAGATTTCAAACTAAGACCTCCATCAAATTACTATTCTAATTAGCCTATCAATCGACTCCTTAGATAAGTTCTCTAATCTTTTTTTATTAATGCTGCCTGTCCTAACATTTTCTCGTACCGACTCTGTTACACGCCAATCTTTTTTAAGTAAGTTTCTAAGAGGACTTTTTCTATACCAGTAAATATCAGCATACCGGTTTACAATAGTTCTCCAATCAGAATTATTCACCCATGTATGTATAGTCTCTATTGTTTTCGGTATAGCTAACATAATCTTAAGTAGTTCGTCAATTTCAATAATCTTACCATCAGCCTCGATAACATACTCTATCAAATCATCAATATAATTACCTTCATGAAGAAAAAGATGGTTATATGAGTCAATATCAATTTTTAAAGTGTTTTTATATATTGTATATACTTTAATCTTTTCATATGGTATAAAAGGGACTGTATTACCCCAAATATATGAGGGTTTTAAATTCAAATATTCTCTTACAAGTAAATTCTTACTGCCATTACATAAAGGATATAGTCCATGGATTTCTTTTGTAACATCATGAGCTCTAAAAAAAATTGTTTCAGTATACGCCCACATAATACCACAAAATCGCTGAATAATAGATGCAGAATTACGATCTGTTTTTTTAAAGTTAAGATTTTCAACTATAGAGTTTACTTCCACTGGTGAAATCAACTTATTGCTTCCATCCTCGTTGTACTCAGAACCATATTTCATACTTTTTACAATATCTAACATCTTAATAACTATCTCTCTTTGTCTTTCAATATCAATCCTCGTTCTTTTCATTCCAAAAATGACTGGATCAATAATTCTAAACAATCTTGCTGGGTTTCCAAATTCTTTTGCAACCGAACTTATTGGTAGCCTTTTTTGTTGGATTTCTTCCATATCCCTTAAAAACTCATTGGCAAATTCCTCAAGGAAAAGATGCATCACAGAATTGACTTTTATTGGCCAGTCATTATAATCGTTATAACTCCATGCGGAAATTAATGCCTTCTTATATTGAGCAAGACGTTTTTCATCATTCATCTGAATATATCACTCCTTCACCAGCATCTATAGAAATACTCTGACCTGTACTAATTGTACTAGCAGCACCTTTGGCCTGAGTAATACATGGAATACCCATTTCCATTGCAACAATACAAATGTGTGATAGCTTTCCACCATTTTCGCATATTACAGCAGCTGCTTTCATTACTGCTACTGCATACATTGGATGGCTATTTGGTAAGATTAAGATTTCTCCAAAATCTACCTTTTTAAGTTCTTCCATATTGCTAATAACTCTTGCCTTTCCTGATACAGTTCCTGGGCTTACGCTTATTCCCTTTATTAGCACATTGTTCTCCATAATATTTCACCCCCTAATTCTTTATAACTTTTACTTAACTGTAGAAGTCCACAGTCATCAAAAAAATTTATTTTTTACATATTTTCAAAAGAATTTATCCTAATAATACCTATACCAATTAAGATATTAATAAAAGGAGTAACTCTATGAAAAATATTTGTAAACAAGTAAATTTAGAAAATTAGTTTTGTCCTTCATAAATAAATACATACATACATACTCATGTTTTGTCAATTTTGTATAATGTTACAAGTGTAATAATTCATAATATGGTGTTTTTTTACAACGTGATTCATAAAAAATATTCCCTATAGAATCTATTTATAAAGATTCAACAACGAATGTTTTGATAAAACATGTTCTTGAACTGTCAAGGTCAACGCCACAGGAAAACTATAACAATAAAAGTAGATACAAGTATCCTATGCACTTTGAAAAACGGGAATTTTAAGCATATTAAAATTCGTACTTCACTCTAATTTTCCAATTATCGCGATTTCGATAAAGAAGTTACAAATTGCCCATACTATTTGTAAGGTATAAAAAAATATAAAGGATCTAGTATTGATGGTCTTAAACTTGGTCATAGTCCAGGGGCTCCAAGTAAGCTAACTGATATCCAAGAAAAAAATCTTGGTGAAATTATTACAACTAAAACTCCTGATGAAGTTGGTTTTCCAAATCATAAGAATTGGAATGTTAACATTATAAGACAATGGGTAAATGATAATTTTAATGTAAAGTACAGTTATAGCGGCATGGTCGATGTACTGCATACAAGAAAAAAAGTACAATGCTGAAGTTTTTCTAAACTTTTTAAAAGAAGTACTTGCAATATACTCAGAATGCAAGATTGTAATGAGTTTTGACAATGCTAAAATTCATCATGCAAAACTAATCCAACCCTTTTTACAACAACATGAAGATAGATTAAGGCTTGTTTTCTTGCCTACATACAGTCCTGAACTCAATTTAATTGAAGGGCTATGGTGATGGTTGAAATCTGAAATTATTAATAATGTTTTTTATGAATCTGTAAATCAAATACGTCAATCGATTAGGGCTTTTATTGATTCTATCAATGAAGTTCCATATCAAATTATAGACAGGCTGTGTATACGAATGTACACTCTTTATCGTAACTTATATAGTTATAAATTCTTTGGCATGTTCCTTCACTGCTACCAATGATCTTACTAACATTTTTGATTGTGTTTTTATGAGTCAATGTAAAAATATACTTTTCATAGGAAATAGTATAACGCGCATATTTTTTGATGAAAGCAAAATCTTCATCAAAGGAGCGCTTTGGAGCACAGTTACACACATAGCGCTTTTTTTCAAGAACAATAAGGGTAGCCATTCCCCAAATTGGCAGATGCTTATATGACTGAAACCTTCTATCGTGCACGGTATATGTGAGATGCCCACAATCTAGGCATATAGCAAAATCAAATATGAATTTTGCAAATACTCTAAATATGCCATTATTTACATTGGAATAGACTACCTCTATTCCTTGCAATTCTATACGAAAAGCAAAGACTCTATACCACCTTGGAAAACTGTAGAATTTTTCCATGTTTTAAACAAACTGGTTATCATCAATTTTACATTTTTCCCATATATTTGTCAAGAAATATATGGACTAGGAGTGCATAAAATAATTCTGACCCATTATTATGATGAAAAAGTATGAAATGATATATAATGAATACTATAGTTTTTTATGATAAATATAGTACTAAAAAAGGACAGAAGAAGCATAGGTTTTATATATTATGGATATTTTTACCTATTATCCCTATCCAATGTGCTCCATCTCCTATAATTATTACTTCTTCTATCTCTCCATAACCAGCTTCAATTGCTGCTCTAAGTACATGTTTTTTGAATTCTTCTACCGAACCAAAATATGATACATATTCTTTCTTCGCTATGATTTTGATTTTTTCACCTTTTCTTATTACGTTTTTATCATGAAATACTAATCCTAGTTTCATTTCTTTCCATGTCGAACCATTTTCATCCTGTACTCTTGTATTTACTGCACTTCGATCTACCAATATACACAATATCCATTTTTTTGGTAATACCTTTGGTATTTCTTTTTCTATATTATCGTATATTCTCTGTGCATCTGCCTTTTCTTTTTCAAATACTTCTTTTCCTATTTCTTCTGATATTATCTGGCACTGTGTTCCACTGACTTTTATTTTAAGCAGTTTTTCCATACTTTCTGATGCTCTTTCAAAGGATGGCACTAGCTGTGACATATATGTCACAAGTTCTATCAATCCCTTTGTCATCCTATGCTTCTCATCTATTTCTAACATTTTGTCTACTTCACCATACCCTTTATGGCAACGTCTACAGAATTACTCATCTCTTTCTATTGTTATTGGTCCATACATTGTTAATATGTTTTCTTAGAATTTTTGTTCTTATCATTTTCTTTCCACATTTACAATAATGTTCTTTTTCCTCTTCTATATCACTTAACAAACTATCCATTGCTTTAG
>JMSU01000180.1_pt1 | contig 23543 bp, 20 predicted proteins | sample 179011 | NCBI WGS metagenome assembly JMSU01 (sample SAMN02769580, study PRJNA246767) | bioreactor metagenome | isolation source: Culture-1 Bioreactor ArsB derived from microbial biomass from the upper 2 cm... | place: Germany: Bremen | collected day 87 after inoculation
GAAATACTCAATGCCCGCAGCTTCACATAATCCCGAAATAATGAATAAATGATCGTTCTGACCATAGTCAGAATTATTTAAGATTCTGCTGAATGAAGGTTGGAAAAGTATTGCGCTTGCAACTCTAAGACTCATGGGCAGAGAATTCTTATTAAGTTTTTTCCAAACATTTTCAGCTAAAGTAATGTTACCGCTGAGTAGAGAAAAGGCTAATCGGTAATTTTGAAGGGTCTCCATCAGTTCGCTGGAAAGTAAAAGTGATCCGGTTTCTCTGTCAATTGTTTCAAGTGCTGCTTCAGGTTTCATTTCCATCAATTTAGAACGAAAAACATTCCAGGCAGGTGAAGCAGGAGCGGCCAGCTGCCAGAGAGTAGGGGAGGCAGTTACCGGATCAAGCACTCCTGCTTTAAAAAAAGCTGATGGATGAACAAATCCAGCTTCCGAAAATTCATTAATTGATTCAGTGTGTTTGCCAGTTTCAAGAAAGCTGTTTACTGATTTCCAAAAAGAGCTGACTGTTGAGTTACTTACAGAATTAAGAATATTATCAGCTTTTACCCATTCGCCAAGACTGGCCGCAGCAAGAGATTTAGCAATAACAAAACGGTCATCGTCAGTTACCACCGTAGAATTACTTACAATAGGTATCAGTTTATGTTCGGTGTTTAAGGATTTTAACTCAGGTTTACTATTAATAATGAAATAGGTTTTTGGCCAGACAGATTCAGCTTGATTAAAAGATTGCTCCAGCACCATCTTGCGGGCTTCACGCGCAGAGTCTGGGGCTACAAAATACCCCCAGTATAAAGAACGCCAGACATCAAACCAGACGTTTTTAAGATTAGGTTCTTTTCTGAGTTTAGTAACCATGGTCCCCTGGTCCATGAGCCGTGCCGACTGGCTGAACCAGATTACGGCTTTAACAGGTGAACCAAGAGCTCGCTGAGATTGTCCACCAAGCCACAGACGGTCAATCTCCTGTGTCTTATCCTGAAAGGCAGGTGTGCCTTGCAATGTGTTAAGACAAGCGGAGTAACGTCCAAGGTTAAACGCGGTACGTGCGCGCTTTAAAATCAGCTCCGGTGAATCGGCACTGGTAGAATAGTTCTTTTCAAGAATATCCCAAGCACCGTATTTCTCGAGCCAGTTTTCAAAAGTTTCATTTTTATTTCCAGCAGCAAGTGAAGGTGAGCTCATTGCAAAACATAAAACTGCTGCAAGGAAAGGATATACGATTAATTGCTTTTTCAAATCAGAAGTCATGAAAACCTCATTTAAAATTCAAAAATTTAAACAACACAAGATTCACTTCAGAGCAATAAAGAAAAGCTCAGCAAGAGGCAAACACAGAGAACTGTTTTTTTTTAAAAGTGATGTCCAAGTACCGGAAAGAGGAGAAAATGCCTCTCAGCCTCATATATAAGGTTATAAAACACTTTAATAGAAGTGAATAACTATTAAATGTCTTTATTTTAATGTTTTTAATTTAAATCAGTTATCGATTATAAAAGAGAGATAGAAAAATAAGATGTTCAAACATAGTTGATATTCGCTAAAGTTTACATAATTTACATTATGAGACAATTGTATAACGTGTTATATTATATAGGTTTGTATAGAGTTTGATGTTTTAGCCTCAATTTATGGGCTTTTTATTAATAGTCATCATTATTTGGCATCAACTTGATCATAAACTCAAAATCGTAATTCATTCCTGTTGCATTTTTCCTAAACTTCACGATGAATTCCATGAAAAATTTAAATCAATCCCTTAGAAAACGAATTTGGGCTTCATAATTTAGACAATAAAAAACCTTGCCTATCCTTTCAGATAAGTAAGGTTTGCTTTAAAGCTATCAGGTTTTGATGAGTTTTTTCTATTTCATCAGATTGATCAATTCCTCATAGGTAATGAAAATTGCGTCAGCTCCAGTCTTAACAGCTTCATCAACTGCTACATTATTTATCAGCCGGTCTACGATAACCGTTGTTTGAAATTTATAATGCTTTAACAATGTGCTACATTCAGAAATCGGCTGATATTCACGTTCGTTGCTGGGGCTGTTTTCTGACAGCTTCTTTGAATTCAGACAGATATAATCAGCGCCGTTCTTAGCGCAAAGAACAGCCTGCGCAAAACTTTTAACCTCATCAATACAGACGGATATATCATTTTGATTAAGAGTTTTACAGGCTTTTAAACCTTCAAGAGATACTTTAATTTTAATAACAACGTTAGGTGCAAAGCCTAATCTCTTACGCGTATTCTCAAGAATTTCATCAGAGTTATCACCAGATACAGAGAGAAAAAGTGGCCCTTTTACACATGTAGCAATGGCCGTTTTATCATTATCTGTTGCAATGCACGGCTCGTGTTCATTTTCGGAAATCAGGCTCACTCCGTCAATAAGATCATATTCAACTGCTTTTTTCACCTCATAAAGCGAACATGATTTTAGAAAAAACTCCATTTTAGACTCCCCTCTACTCAAAAAGCAAAAAAAAGCCCTTCTGATCTGCAATCAAAAGGGCTTGAAGTCATTAAAAATTAATTGTCTTTCTCGCCTTCAAGCTGCTTTAAATACTTATCGCGACACTCAAAGGAGCAGAAACATTCTACTTTTTCACCGTTTCGTACACGGATATCGCCATCTTTTTTAACGTAGGTTCCACATATGGGATCTTTGACCATTTCACCGGCATTAATATCCTGTTTTTTCTGTTTCCCTTCAGCGGCCTGCTTTTTTTTCTGGTCGCCGCTAAAGAGCTTCCACATGACAAAACAAGCTATAGCGATAACAACAAATTTCAACATAATGTTTTACCTCAAAAAAACAGGCCGCACCTAGCGTAGGTACGGCCTGTATATTAATCCTGATAAATCTTTTTATCTTCAATACGGTAATCAATTTCTTTTAATGCGTCGGCAACACTTGTTCCATCAGGAAACATCAGATCAGGTTCAATCTCAGCCAAAGGATGCAACACAAATGCTCTGTCTTTGGCACGAGGATGCGGCACGGTCAGATAATCGCCCCCCTCTAAGGTTTCATCTCCAAAAAGAATGAGATCGAGGTCAATGGTTCTGGGGCCATTCTTAACGCCGCGAACGCGATCCATCTGCCCTTCCACGGCTTGCAGCGTGGAAAGGAATCCATGCGGTGCCCAGAGTTCAGGATCTACAGCGAATCTAACAACCTGATTGCTGAACCATGGCTGGTCTTTAAGCCCCTGAGGCTCGGTCTGATAAGTTTCAGACCATAAGTCAGGGTCTATGCCTTCGTATTTTTCAAGTCTCGCAACGGCCTGATTCAAATTGTCTTCAGTGTCTCCGATATTTGAACCTAGGCTTACAAAGACCTTTATAGTTGGGAAATCCGTGATACTGCCTCCTTGAGTCTGTCGGTATCAACTGTCAGTGAAATTCTGAAATACCCTTCACCGGATTCACCGAAGCCGTTACCGGGAGTAACAACAACACCGGTTTCCTTCAGGAGCTTAGATACGAACTCGGAAGAAGTGTATCCTTCAGGAGTTTTTGCCCATACGAAGATGGATGCATCTGGCACCTTGCAGGAAATGTTGATCTTTTCAAGAGCCTCAATAACACAATCTCTACGCTCTTTGTAGATTTTGCGAAATTCTTTTACGTAAGGCTCACCTTCTTTTAGTGCAACAATTCCGGCTTCCTGTACAGCCTGAAAGATGCCCGAATCAACATTTTCTTTAACTTTTCCCAGTCCTGCAACTAGTGAGGCATTACCCACCGCCATTCCACAGCGCCATCCGGTCATGTTGTATGTTTTAGACAAAGAATGGAATTCGATAGCAACATCTTTAGCGCCGGGAGTTTCCAGAATGGAAATAGGCTTTTTGTCTTCATCGTAATAAACTTCGGTGTATGCAGCGTCAGCAACGATGATAACGTTATGTTTTTTAGCTTTAGCAACTAGTTCTGCGTAGAATTCCGGAGTTGCAGTGGCGGATGTCGGGTTATTGGGGTAATTTACAAAAATAATTTTAGTCTTATCCCATTTGGCATCTTCAATTGCATCAAGGTCAGGCAGGAAATCATTTTCTTCAAGAAGAGGAACGAATTCAACTTCACCGCCTGCAAAGTTACTTGCAACGGGATAAACCGGATAGTTGGGCGAAGCTACGAGAACGAGATCACCGGGATTCACAAAAGCTAAGGGAAAGTGTGCAATACCCTCTTTAGAACCGATAAGTGAAACAACTTCTGTGGCTGCTTCCAGTTCAACGTTAAATCTTTCTTTATACCAATCAGCAACTGCCTGACGGAAAGTCAGCAATCCTACATAAGAAGGATATTGATGGTTAACTGGATTTTTTGCGGCCTTATAGAGTTCTTCGATAATGAAATCGGGAGTCGGAAGGTCAGGATCGCCGATGCCGAGGCTGATGATATCTACACCCTGAGCAGCAACTTCCGCTTTAAGTCTGTCAATTTCAGCAAAAAGATAAGGGGGAAGTGTTGCGAGCCTGTCGGCAAGTTTAAATTCTGGCATTTCGATATACTCCTGTCATTTTTTGGTTAATTTATTATTGAGATTGTTTAATTGGGCTTGTTTGCTCTGTCAATCAGCTTGAGCAGTTGCAGCCATACGTGTAAAGAATATTTTATATGACTGAGAACGAGAACAAAACTTCCTGTAAACACCACTGGGTCGACCGCTATCTGGAACACCTGCTCATTGAGCGCGGACTTTCAGAAAACAGCCTTGACGGATATCTTAGTGATCTGGAATCATTTCAAATCTTTCTGAAGGAAAGATCAGCAAAGATAGAGAACACCACAAGTCAGACATTGTTGCTTTATCTTACGTTTTTAAGATCAAAAGCATTGAAATCAACCTCGCTTGCGAGGCATCTTTCATCTTTACGGGGATTTTTTGCTTTCTGCACGTCCAGAGGTTTTATCAAAGAGAACCCCGCTACGCTGTTAGAAAATCCAAAGCTTCCCAGAAAAATTCCTGAATTTCTTTCACCGGAAGAAGTCGGTCGCATACTTACCCGGCCCAAACTCACCGAAAAGCTGGGGTTCAGAGATCGTGCAATGCTTGAGCTTTTGTATGCGGCCGGAATGAGAGTTTCCGAATTAATTAACTTAAATATTGAGGATTTTGATCCTCAAACTGGAGTACTCATCATTTTCGGTAAAGGGTCTAAAGAACGGCTGGTACCGATTCATTATGTGGCGCAAAATTTCTTAAACCAATACATTAAAGATTGGCGTCCTGCATTTAATCCCAAAGTTAAGAATATTTTCTTAAACAGATCCGGAAAGGGATTAACCAGGCAGGGAGTCTGGAAAATGATCAAGAAGTTTACACTTGAAGCGGGTATAAAAAGGTCCATATCTCCGCACACTTTCAGGCATTCATTTGCCACCCACTTGCTGGATGGCGGTGCGGATTTAAGAACTGTTCAGCTACTCCTCGGTCACTCGGATATCAATGCTACTGAAATATACACACATATTCAAGCTGGAAGATTAGTCCAACTCCATAAACGTTTTCACCCCCGTTCTGTAATGTGAGATTTTAAGAATGTCAAAAAATGAAGAACTGATAAAAGCGGAAACAATAATTACCGGGCATGTAAATGCTGATTTTGACTGTTTAGCGGCAATTGTCGCCGCAGGAAAACTGTATCCGGATGCGACCTTGATCTTTCCCGGAAGTCAGGAAAAAAATCTGCGTAATTTTTACATGGAAAGCGCAACATATTTTTTTAACTTCAAGCATCTTAAAGAAATAGATAAAAGCGCAGTAAAACTTCTCGTCGTAGTCGATACTTCCAGAAAGAAAAGGATTATTCATGTAAGTTCTATTCTTGAAAACCCCGGACTGCGTGTTCATATTTATGATCATCATATGAAATCCGAGTGCGATCTGAACCCGGAACTGATGGTAAAAAAGCCATGGGGTTCTAGTGTCGCAATTATTTCTCATGAAATAAGAGAAAGAGGAATAGAAATCAATCAGGAAGAAGCCACTATTTTAGGTCTTGGTTTATATGAAGATACAGGATCTTTCCATTTTAACTCCACAACAGAACATGATTTCGAAGCTGGTAAATGGTTACTCAAAAACGGCATGGAACTGGACGTTATTACCGACCTTCTTAATCGTGACCTAAGTGCACAGCAAATAACATTGCTTGGTAGATTGCTTGAAGGTGCCACTACACATTCTATAAATGATCTTGAAGTGGTCATCTCCGAGATCAGTACACCGGATTATGTTGGAGATTTCTCAGTCTTAGTTCATAAATTTATGGACATTGAAAATATCAAAGTCCTGTTTGCTCTCGGCAGAATGAATGATCGTATACATTTAGTCGCGCGCTCTCGTACACCGGATATTGATGTCGGAGCAATCTGTACCAATTTTGGTGGCGGTGGTCATATTTATGCCGCTTCTGCTACTATTAAAGACAGGACTCTTGCTGAAGTTCGGGATGAACTGTTTGGTCTGCTCTACTCAAAGGTAACCCCTCGTCTCAGTGTTGAAAACATAATGTCCAAACCTCCTGTAGCTATCCCCAGAGACATGAATATTGAAAAAGCTGTCGAACGCATGACTCAATACAGCCTGAAAGGCGTTCCTGTTGTAGATAATATGGATAATATGCGTGTTGTTGGGATCTTAGAGCAAAAAACTGCAGACAAAGCTCTTTCTCATCATTTGGGAGACATGGAAGTTGAAATCTACATGCAGCATCCATTTTCATCTATTAAAACAGACTCCGGCATGCATCGGGTAATGGAAATTATTTTAGGTCAGAAACAACGTCTTGTTCCGGTTGTAGATAACGATCAAGTTATTGCAGTGGTGACTCGCACGGACTTGATTAATATGCTTGTGGAAGACCCTGCCCGTATTCCTGAGTCTCTTTTTCCTGATAAAAAACAAGAGCGCAACATACGTAATATTATGCGCAACAGGCTGCCCAACAAACTTCTTGATATTTTGGAAACTGCTGGTGAAATGGCTGCCGAGTTGGGCACTGAAGCTTATGTTGTAGGTGGTTTTGTACGCGATGTCCTTTTAACCAAAACCAATTTTGACCTTGATCTGGTTGTTGAAAGCGACGGTATTGAATTTGCAAAAAAACTGGCAAAGAAAATGGATGGTCGGGCTAAATATCATCGCAAATTCAAAACTGCGGTTGTCATTCTTCCTGATGGTCAGCGGGTTGATGTAGCTACTGCCAGACTTGAGTATTATGAATATCCTGCAGCCCTGCCGACAGTTGAACTTTCATCGATAAAAATGGATCTCTATCGTCGTGATTTTACTATTAATGCATTGGCTGTCCATATCAATCCGTCCAGTTTTGGTAAATTGGTAGATTTCTTTGGTTCACAGCGAGACCTTAAAGATAAAACCATCAGAGTGCTTCACGCTTTAAGTTTTGTTGAAGATCCAACCAGAATTATGCGGGCTGTCCGGTTTGAACAGCGTTTTGATTTCAGGATAGGAGGCCAGACATTCAACCTGATTAAAAATGCGTTAAAGCTTAATCTTATAAATAAGCTGTCTGGTTACCGGTTGATGCATGAGCTTCGTCTCATACTTGATGAGAAAGCCGTGTCTGCCAGTATTAAACGTATGAATGAACTAGGTGTGCTGGAGGCCATTCATCCTATGCTTACGCTTAATTCCTCCCGCACACAGGTAATTGCTGAGCTTGAAAAAATTCATAGTTGGTACAGCCTTCTTTATCTGGAACCGGCAATCGAAACTTGGAAAACCTATTTTCTGGGCATGTGCATGGGGATTTCCAAAGGAAAAATGGAACAAATATATGACCGATTCAGTTTTTCCCCCAGTGAAAGACGGGATTTTGTTCATTTGAGAGATACTATTTTCTGGGCTGCCGGGCACATCATGAATATTAAACAAGAGATGAAACCAAGTGAGGTTTATGAAACTCTTCATCCAGTGCCTCTTGAGGGGGTTCTATTCATCATGGCCCGCACAAAACGTGATATGATTAAGAAATATATATCGCAATATTTAACTAATTTCAGACTGCAAAAAATTGAAGTCAGCGGTGAAGATTTAAAAGAAATGGGAGTCGAGCCTGGGCCGATTTATTCAGAATTGCTGGATCAGGTAAGGTTTGCATATCTTGACGGTGAGATCAGAGGAAGAAACGAGCAGCTTGATTTTTTGAAATCAAGGATAAAAAAATCAGTGAGTAATCGTATTTTCGATGCAATTTTGTCTTTTTTTCTTAGAAACGGTATCAAACTGATTAAAAATTGGGTTTCCCTTGCTCTTAAGCTGTAACCCGTGTAGAACATGCACACTTTTAAAGTATGATGAGGAATTGTGCTGACTGATTTAATTTTATGTGAATACGCATATTAGGAATATTAATTGTTGAAAATTAGTTATTAATTAATTAGTTGAAATTAGTGTGACTTAAGTAAAGAATCAGCAGTAACTTTAATATCACATATATTAAATAGTATCTTCACTGTTTTTAAAAGATACTGTAAAGGTTGCTTTACAATGGATGTATTATGGGCCCCTTGGCGCATGGACTATATCCTCGGCCCCAAGCCTGATGAATGTGTATTTTGCATACCGGAAGGCACTGACGAGGATGAGGAAAGACTTATTTTATATAGAGCCGAGCACTGCTTTGTTATTATGAATAAGTTTCCTTACAACAACTGTCATTTGATGGTTACGCCTTACAGGCATGTCAGTAAACTCACTGACCTGACAGAAGCGGAAGCTTCCGAGGTCATGAAGTATATAACCATAAGCTGCGATATTCTCGAGAAAGCATGCAATCCACAGGGGATAAATGTTGGTCTGAATATTGGGGAAGCAGCAGGAGCTGGGATCGCCGCCCATCTCCATTTTCAGCTCGTTCCACGTTGGAACGGCGATGCATCGTTTATGGCAGTGTTCGGAGAGACTAACGTAATCCCTGATCACTTGTCCTCAACTTACAAAAGGCTCAAGCCGTTATTTGACAGCATTATCGCTAAGTAACACTAAGGAGGGTTTCATGCGTTACTTGAAGGTTTTGGCTCTGGTTATCCTTTTTTTTCTTCCATGGTATTTTTTGTTCAGAATACTCCTGAACTTTCCAAGGAAGTCACTCTGTCTATCGAACTGTTACAGTACAAGTTCACAAGCCAGTCTCTGCCCTACTACCTGTTGATTCTGACTGCTTTTGCAGCCGGAGCTCTCCTGTGTCTGCTCTATTTCATGGGCGACAAAATCCGTCTTTCCGGTCAGCTGCGTACTTGCCGCACCAGAATGGCTAACCTTGAGCAGGAAGTTAATTCTCTTCGCAATATGCCTCTTGACGAAGGCAACTATCCCTCCACAGCTGAAACAGCTGAAGAAAAAAGCGAAGAAAAGGCTTAAGCTGCGCATGAACATGGAGTATACGTGTCCATTCTAAGCGTATTCAAAAAGAAAAAGACGGTGTCCGATAATCGGGCACCGTCTTATTCGTCTGGTGGAAATAAGGGTAAATCAAGTCTTGCTGATACCCGTGCCGCCATTGATGAACTCAGTAAAGTTGTTAAAGACATCCCTGAAGCCGTTGAAATTTATCTTGCTCTTGGTAACCTTTATCGTTCCCAAGGCGAAATAGAGCGTGCTGCGCAAATTAGAAATAGCCTTATTGTTCGTCCAGGTCTGGCTCCGGAAACAAAAGCGCGTGCACTCTATGAGCTTGGCCGTGATTTCAGTCGTGGCGGTTTTCTGGACCGCGCGGTAAGCGCCTTTGATAAAGCACGGGATATCGTCGGTGATTCCTCTGAAATTTTGACAGAGTTAGCTGATATTGCTGCCAGCAGTCGTGATTTTGATAAGGCTGCGTCTTATTTTTCCAAACTCGGGCAGCCGGTTCAAGAGGCACATTATTTAGCCCGTCTTGCTGAAGACGAATTTAATGGTGGCGAGGAGGCTCAGGCTAATCGCACCTTAAAAAAAGCATTAAAAATTTCACCCCACTCAGTTGAGGCCTGGCTTCTGGTTTTGACCAGAATGAAAAAAGAAGGTTCACTGGATAAATTTTCCAAAAAATTTCATAAAGCTCTTTCTCTGGTTCCAGATAAAATTAAATTTGTTCTTATTGAAGGGCTTCTGGCCGAATCACTTGTTTTTGGAGATACTCCCATCAACAAATCTGATTTTGAGAAAGATCGCAATTTTCCTTTTTATGAAGCAATGGTTGAAGAAATAGAGAAAGCTGATCCGGATGTAATCATGCATTATTACGGGGCCAGATTGCTGCAACTTTGCGGAAAAGAGGACCAAGCCAGTGTCTGGCTTGAAAAGACTTTAATGCTGAACCAGAATTTCTGGTTGGCCAGACTGGAACTTTTTAATCTGGCTCAAGGCCAACAGCAACTGACTTCTTCGTTTAAAAATCAGTTGGACTTTTTCGTCAATATAGCCAAAAAAGTGCAAAGATTTACATGTTCCAGTTGTGGTTTTAAGCGGGATAGAATATTTTTCATTTGCCCAAGATGCCGGAGTTGGCATTCCATTACGTTCCGTAAAGAACTGAACCAGTAAGCCCCTATATATTATCGTGAGCAAACAAAAACTCACCCCCATGTTTGAGCAGTTCTTTCAAATCAAGGAAGATCACCCTGACTCTTTACTTTTTTTCCGCATGGGGGATTTTTACGAACTTTTTTTTGAAGATGCCGAGATTGCAGCCAGAGAGCTTCAAATTGCTTTGACTTGCCGCAATCCTAATTCTGAAGTCAAAATTCCCATGTGCGGAGTTCCGCACCATGCAGCTAAAAATTATATTTCACAATTGATTGAAAAGGGATTCACTGTCACTCTTTGTGATCAAGTTGAAGACCCTAAACAGGCAAAAGGACTTGTTAAAAGAGCTGTAACTCGTGTTTTCACCCCGGGAACAGTTGTTGACGATGATACTCTTTCAGCTAAAGCAAACAATTTTCTGGCTGCAATACTTTGGGACGAAGTTAAGTCCTCAGGTGGGCTGGCCTGGATGGATTTTTCTACCGGCCAATGGAGCGGAATTCAGAGCAAAAACGAAACGGATCTCTGGCAATGGGCACTCAAAATTAATCCACGTGAATTGATTCTGCCTCAGGGCAAAGCTGTTCCTGCCCAGTATAGTGAAATTGATGCTCGTATCACCCCTGCTCCTTCAGCTGGATATTTTAATTTCAAGTCTGCACGTGACAATGTGCTTGAAGCACAAAAAGTTGCAGATTTGGAATCTCTTGACCTTGAAGACAAAATCCAACTTGTCCAAGCTTGCGGCGCCATGATTTCCTACCTGCGACAGACTCAGCTGCAGGAATTCGATCATCTAGGTGAATTTAAGCCGTTAAATCTTTCTAAGTTCATGATTCTTGATGAAGTGACAGAAAGAAACCTTGAACTTTTCAAACGCCTTGATGGGAAGAAAGGTAAAGGAACTTTACTGTCTGTACTTGATAAAACCATTACCCCTATGGGGGGAAGACTCTTATCTGTACGTCTTAAACAGCCATGGCGAGATTTATCCCCGATTGAACATAATCAGCGGGCAGTTACTTTTTTTATGAGGATGATTCTCTGCGGACCAGAGTTCGTGAATTGCTTGATACGGTTTATGATCTCGAGCGTCTTTCTACACGTGTAGTACTTGGCAGAGCTACCCCCAAGGATTTCATAAGTCTCAGAGAAAGTCTAAAAACATTACCGCCAGTGCAAGAGCTTATGCTGGTTGCTGCGCGCAAGACAGATGATGAAAGTAAAGCGATGGCTCCAGCCTTGCGCACTATTATTTCTAAATGGGATAATATGGACGATGTAGGCAAGCTGCTTGAAAAAGCTTTAGTTGACACTCCTCCGCCGGTAATTACTGAAGGTGGACTTTTTAAACTAGGCTTCAACACTGATCTTGATGAGTTAATTCAGCTTACAGAGCATGGTGAATCAACCCTTGCCGATCTTTTGCAGAAGGAAAAAGAGAATAACGATCTCCCCAAACTTAAACTTGGGTTCAATAAAGTTTTTGGCTACTATTTTGAAATTTCCAAGGCTTTCAAAGGTCAGGTTCCTGATTACTTTGAACGCCGTCAGACTTTAGTCAACAGCGAACGATATATCACGCCAGAGCTGAAGGAAATGGAAGAAAAAATCATTTCCGCATCTGAAAAAAGAAAAACTTTGGAATACAGTCTTTTTCAAAAGATTCGTGAAGATGTTGCAAAAAACCGCAGTCGTTTCATGTTTATGGCTGATGCTGTTGCCGCTATTGATTTCTGGCAGGGACTTGCCGAGGCTGCCCGAGTAAACCGCTGGGTATGCCCTGAAGTTCATGCCGGGATGGAAGTCATCATTGAAGAAGGCCGCCACCCAGTTGTGGAGGCTGTTCAGGGATCTGCCAACTATATTCCAAACAGTCTGACTATCGATGAAAAGCGTAGAATTTTACTCATTACCGGCCCCAACATGGCTGGTAAATCTACTGTTCTCCGTCAAGTTGCACTTATGGGAATTATGTCTCAGATAGGTTCTTATATTCCAGCTTATAAAGGGCGTATCGGCCTTATGGACCGAGTCTTTTCAAGAGTTGGTGCATCGGATAATCTTGCACAGGGACAATCTACATTCATGGTAGAAATGATGGAGACAGCCCGCATTTTACGTCAGGCATCAAAACGCAGTCTGGTTATCCTTGACGAAATAGGTCGCGGAACCAGCACATTTGATGGGCTTGCTTTGGCCTGGGCAGTTGTGGAAGAGCTTTCCCGGCGTGCCCGTGGCGGTATCAGAACTCTCTTTGCTACTCACTATCACGAACTGACGTCACTTGAAGGTGTCATCGATGGATTGCGTAATTTTAATATCGCTGTCCGTGAGTGGAAAGGGGATATTTTATTTCTCCGACGTCTGGTTCCAGGGCCGGCAGATAAAAGTTATGGTATTGAAGTTGCCAAGCTTGCCGGAGTGCCTAAGCCTGTAGTAGTACGGGCAAGGGAAATACTTGCGAATCTTGAAGAAAAGTCAGATGATGGCAGTGGAAATGTTTCTCCGCGCACCAGTTCGGTGCAATCTATTTTGCCGGGCATGTTATGCTCCGGTTCTAATAAAAACGATGTTCCGCCGGAGGATCATGCTGTTATTAAAGAACTGCGTGATCTGGATGTAAACGGACTTTCACCCATAGAAGCCCTTACTCTGCTGAATCAGTGGAAAAAATCACTGGGAGATAATTAATGAAATTTCATACCTTCAAAAAACAATTGATGCTGACTATTCTGGCTGCTTTTCTTCTTACTGCAACCGGATGCGGCGTTAAAATCTGGCCTGCCCCGCAAAAAAGTGATGATCTTTTTACTTTCACTTCTGTAGAAGGCAGAAGAGTCGGTGAATGTCTTAAAGTTGTAGTAAAGGTTGACGGCGCATATAAAAATGTAGACAATCTGAGCCTTCAATTCCAAGCTGACGGTTCCGGTCCCGGAGAAGGCTGTCCAACCTGTCCTTTTTTTCCGGCAATCAGAAAAGATTTTGTTCCCGGTTCCGAAGGTATTCAATCTGACGGCCCCACATTTGTATTCAGCCAATGTGGACTTGATCCTGCTAAAAGCTATCGTTGGAGAGTTGTCGGACGCAATGTCTATGACTCACTCGGAGTAGTAATCTCTGACGTATACACAGCTGTACCCTAATTTTTTAATGGAGTCCTTCCACTATGCATCATTTTGAATTTAAAAATAATGAACTTCATGCTGAAAATATCAGCATTCCCGAGCTTGCCAATGAATATGGCACTCCTCTCTATGTCTATTCCGCTGCTACTTTGCGCAGACATTTTGAAGCATTTGATTCCGCGTTCACTGGTCTTGATCACATGACCTGCTATTCCGTAAAAGCAAACTCCAATCTTAGTGTACTGAGACTGCTTGCAGAAATGGGAGCAGGCATGGATATTGTTTCTGGAGGAGAACTTTTCAGAGCTCTTAAAGCAGGCGTTCCAGCTAATAAAATTGTTTTTTCCGGCGTAGGAAAAAAAGCATACGAAATAGCTGAAGCACTCAAAGCTGATATTCTCATGTTTAATGTTGAATCAGTAGGCGAATTACATAGAATCAATGAAGTTGCCGAGTCTATGAACAAGACTGCTCGCATCAGTTTCAGAATTAACCCTGACGTTGATCCCAAAACTCATCCCTACATATCTACCGGGATGAAAAAGAATAAATTCGGTCTCGATATGGAAACAGCCAAAGAGGCCTATAAAACCGCTAAAGAACTTTCCAATGTCAGTCCTATTGGCATGGATTGTCATATCGGGTCTCAGTTGACCACTATTGAACCATTCCTTGAGGCACTTGATAAACTTCTTGCCTTCCGTGATGAGCTAGGTGAAATGGGAATTACCATTGAGCACCTCGACTTAGGCGGTGGCCTTGGTATTACTTATGACGAAGAACAGCCTCCTCACCCCAAAGAATTCGGTGAAGCCCTGAGTAAGGCGCTTAATGGTAAAGGTCTTAAAGTAGTACTTGAACCCGGCCGTGTTATCGCAGGGAATGCAGGCATTCTGGTTGCAAAAGTTATTTATACTAAAAAGACCCCTACTAAGGATTTTTTGATTGTAGATGCTGCCATGAATGACCTTGTACGCCCTTCTTTGTATCAGTCGTATCACAGCATTTCTGAAGTGGTTAAAAATGACCGCCCTGTTGTTGATTATGACGTTGTAGGACCTATTTGTGAATCAAGTGATTTTCTTGCTAAGGATCGTGAAATTCCTGAGATGGAACAAGGCGAGCTGCTTGCTGTCTACTCTGCCGGAGCATACGGTTTCACCATGTCCTCTAATTACAACTCTCGTCTGAGGGCTGCTGAAATTATTGTAGACGGTGACGATGTAATTGTTGCCCGTAGAAGAGAGACTTACGAAGATCTCCTTAAACTCGAATCTTAATTTAATCTTAAATACGGGCCGGACTATATGGTCCGGCCCGTATTTTTTTGAGTAAACGATATGTCCCGTCTTAATTCATTCCACCTGCCAGCAGATAAATGGGGCGCTCCCTTCTCTCTTGAGGGAAGCGAAGCCAGACATATGAGCAAAGTACTTAGAGCTCGTAAGGGTGATATTGTCAGGCTCTTTGACGGATGCGGTCGAGATGGTCTTTTTGCTGTTATTGAAATTTCTAAAACCCGTGTTCAACTTGAGCTTCAAGAAGAAAATGAACATCACGATTCCAGAGGGTTAACTCTTGCAATCGGATGGAATAAGTCCAGCAGGCGCAATTGGATTCTGGAAAAATCTGTTGAACTTGAAGCTCGGGGATTGATTTTTTTCCAAAGTGAATTCAGTCAGGGCAAGGTACCTGCAATATCAAAAGATGCATGGCACGAAAAAATGATAGCTGCAGCCAAGCAGTGTGGAAATCCTTGGCTGCCAGAAATAAATACTGTCAGCGGTTCTGTTGAAAAACTATTGGAAATATCAAACAGTTATTCCAATAAACTTATTTTATGGGAAAAAGCTGACGGAGAATCGCTTCCTGATAATTCTGTTTTTGCTCAAAAATCTACTCTAGCCGTTATCGGACCTGAAGGCGGATTCAGCCCCCGTGAAGCTGAATTGTTAATGGAAAACGGATTTAAGGCATGCAGTCTTGGCAAAAGTATTCTACGTTGGGAAACTGCAGCCCTACTCTGTCTGGGCACTGCTTATCTTGAAAAGCAAAAACAGATATAAATTTTTTTGGAGTATTTTAAGTGAAGCTTGAGTTGACAGATAACCAGCCCTTAGCTGACCGTATTCGCCCTAAGAATATTGATGAATTTGTTGGGCAGAATCACATCCGTGAAAGGGTTGAAGCATTTGAAAGATCCAAACGACTGCCCAGTCTTTTGCTTTTCGGTCCTCCCGGTTGCGGTAAATCAACTCTGGCTCTTCTGCTTGCTAAATCAACTGGAAGACACTTCATGCGCATTAGCGCACCAGAAGCAGGTATTGCCAGTCTTCGCAAACAACTTGCCGGGATGGATATTCTTATTCTTGATGAGTTGCACCGTTTCTCAAAATCTCAACAAGATTTTTTCCTGCCTATTCTTGAGTCTGGTGAAATAACATTGCTGGCGACGACCACAGAAAACCCGTCTTTCAGTGTAACCAGACAGCTTCTTTCAAGACTTCATGTTCTCAGGCTCAGAGCATTAAGTAAAGTCGACTTACTTTCTATCTGTAAACGGGCTTGTGAAGAACTTGAAATTGAACTCAGTTCTGACAGTCTGAGCTTGATCACTTCAATGGCCGGTGGTGATGGACGAAGTCTGCTTAATCTGCTTGAGTATACCTCTCAGCTCCCGGAGGAGAAGCGTGAAGCAAGTAAATTACGTACAATACTCCCGGAAACAGTTGTTCGTGGTGACCGTGATGGTGATTCACATTATGAATTAGCTTCAGCCCTGATCAAATCTATTCGAGGAAGTGATCCGGATGCGGCTCTTTACTACTTGGGATGTCTAATAGAAAGCGGCGAGGATCCGAAATTTATTACCCGTAGATTAATAATTTCTGCAGGGGAAGATATTGGACTGGCTGATCCTTATGCCATGACTTTAGCTGTTTCATGTCAACAGGCTGTTGAGTTTATTGGTATGCCAGAAGGTTTTATTCCTTTATCTGAAACAGCTGTCTACTTGGCTTTAGCTCCTAAAAGTAACAGTACTTACGCAGCTTATCATACCGTAAAACAAGAAATTCGCCAAAACGGTATGCTTCCTGTGCCTCTTCATTTACGAAATGCAACTACCAACTTGCAAAAAGAATGGGGTTATGGACGAAACTATAAATATCCTCATTCATTTCCGAAAGGGTACGTTGAGCAGGAATACCTGCCTCCTGAGATTGCAGACCGGACTTTTTATAACTCAAAAGATCAAGGTGAAGAGCCGCGCCTGAATGCTTGGCTGCACGGGCAAAAAAAGATCTTCAAGACCACGAGTTGAACCTCCTTCATCAAAAAGTAGAAAGAAATAGAAAATATCAGCACGGCCTGAATTCACAGCTGGTAGTGCTTATACGTGAGATTACTTGGAAGCATTTGAAAGTTACGTTTTGAAAAAAGAATATTTTCCATGGATAGTAGGATTTTTCAAAACCAATTGCTTGTACCTGATGTGGAGTGTATAGTTTATTTATAAAACTCTATATCAGGATGTAAAAATGGCATCTTTCAATTCGTTAATTATCGAAAATATAATCGCCAGCCTTGATATCGGCTTAATGGTTATTTCTCATGAAGGAAAATAATTTTCTTGAATAACGCTGCTTGCAGTATTCTTGATCTGAGCTGTGACAAACATCTTGGTCTGGGCTGGGGAGAAATATTTATAACTGACGAAAGTTCAAATACAGAATTTAATCAAGTAGTTATTGATCTTATTACTAAGCAAAAAATTGGACTTAAACATGTTGTGCCATTTAAACTGTCCGGTAATAAATGTCCCAAGCAGCTTTCTGTTACTTCTTCTTTTTTAACTGATAACGATCTTACTGTCGGTATGGTTTTTCTGTTTGAAGATATCACTGAAATATTCAACGCTGAAGAACGTGAAAAAACAATTTTATCACGTAACGCGGAACTGCAAAAAGAAAGAATAGAAGGCCTTGATACTCTTTCGCAGGCTGTCGCTCATCAGGTGTTGAACCCTGCAACAGTCATTGGCGGTATGGCAAATCTTATTTCCCGCAAACTCCCTGATGGTGATCCATTAGTACGTGATATTCAAATAATCTCAGAGGAAGCCTTAAAACTTGAGGGGCTAGTAGCAGCTGTTCATACTTATTCCAATATTCCCAAGCCACAACCTATTGAAGTAAAAACACAAAATTTTTTCAACGAAGCAAATGAAAATGCCAATAAAATTCTGGAAAGAATTGGTGAAAGTATTGAAATGAAACTTGAATGTTCAGTCGATACAATTGTGGTTGGAAAAAAACTTTTCCAAACAGCAATAGTTGAACTACTGCTGAATGCCAGTAATTTCACCCCGGAGAAAGTAACTGACGTCCGAGTTGTTATTGAACGAACTAACGGAATCATCTTCATTCGGATAATTGATCATGGAATGGGTATAGAACCACATCAACTAAGTCATGTGTTAGACCCGTTTTTCTCAACCAAAGCCAAAGGTATCGGTATGGGGCTTTCGCGCGTTAAAAAAATAGTTTTCGAACACCAAGGAAAATTGAAAATAGAAAGCCGTGGCCAAGGAATGGGCACTACTGTTACGATTGAACTGCCCTGCCATGAGACACAATGCTGCAACGCAGAAAAGAACTCCCACTAGCTAAAAAAAGTATTGAATAATTCTTTTATCTGAGAATCATAATTTTCAACTATTTCAGATAACTTTTCTTCATTAATACCAAGATTTTCCCATACTCCTTCTTCTACTCCTGGAAGGACATACATACCACCTTCAGCAATGCCTACAGATAAAGCAAGGTTATCTGCCAGTTGCAAAACTCCGGCTTCTTTAGGTAAATCAGAGTTGCTGGGTGCATGATGAGAGCTGATAATTTTAATTAAATTTTGAGGAAAATTCCATTTTTCAAACATTGATTTTGCAATATGCGTATGGTTAAAACCGAGAACCATGTCTTCAGCTTCCATAAGAGGAATGAAATTTTCTCTAGCGTAAAGCATGGCTTGAACAGCACTGCAAGGCATTTTCTTAAATAAAATCAATCTGCCTACATCATGCAGAAGTCCTGCTGTAAACATTTCTTCAGGGACAACGCCATCAACCTGTTCTGCAATAATTTTACTGAATACGCCACATGTTAGCGAGTGCATCCAGAAAGAACGCATGTCAATAAGTTCAGGTGGAATATCGCGAAAATAGCCGATTGTAGATAGGCCTAAAGCTAAAGTGCAAAGCTCCCTGCCGCCGATAAGAGCTACAGCCCGAACTAACGAACTTATCTCAGAAGGAAAGCCATAAAGGGGACTGTTTACCAGTTTGAGTAACTGTGTAGAAAGTCCTACATCAAGACCAACTACATCTGCAATTTGTTGTGCAGATGTCTGATCATTTGAAACAGCCTCGTTTACTTTAAAAAAAATGTCAGGAAAAGATGCCAGTTTAAGTTCATCATCAACGACATCATCAACTGTGCCTTCATCCCGGTAAAAGAGGTCTCGCATATCATCAAGACCAACAACGGTCTGTTCTTCTATTGTTGGCAGCCTCCACCCCTCCATCAATTTCAGAGCGGTTTTGTACACGGCAATATCAAACATTTGGATCATAGCCGGATGACTATGATCAACAAACATAAAATAGTCGCGCACATACATAAAGGCACGATCAATACTTTCCTCATCTGGCTCAACTTTATTAGAGGAAACAATCTCCACAGACTCAATACCTTGTCGCTTAAACACTGCAATATTACTGTTGGTTAAAACAGATCCTGCAGGGAGAAGCATTCTACTGCCCTGCTTAATGTCAGCGGCCAGAATCATACCGGGGGAGACATCTTCAATGTTGATACTTTGCATAACATACCTCTTTGTATATCAAACCTAGATTCATATTTTCCTGTAAGAAATTGCTCCGGCATGCTGTTTAGCTTTAAAGCTGTTTGTTATTAAATGTAATGACTCAGAATGACCGACGTATAAATGACCATCATCTAGAAGATTATTATAAAATCCATTGAGAACTTTTTTCTTCATTTCTTTATCAAAATAAATAATAACATTTCTACAGAACACTACATGAGATTTAGGAACCATCTTAATCGAGCGTTCATTGTTGAGATTGATTTTTCCAAAACTTATCAGCCGTTTAACTTCCGGTTTTACATGATAAATATCATTCTCTTTCTCGATAAAATATTTTGCAATTATCGGAGCAGGAGTCGTTCGCAGGGAATATTTTGTGTATATGCCCTTTTTGGCCATATTAAGCACGTTAGTCGAGATATCATTTGCTGTAATACGGATTCGCCACTTACGCAAATCAAGCTTAAGGGCTTCATGTATAAGAATTGAAAGAGTATAGGCTTCTTCACCAGACGAACAGCCAGCTGACCATATTTTAATTTCACGCTTTCCAGATTTGTTGCCTGCAGCAATGAGTTCTTTCAAGGTATAATTCTGAAATGCCTTAAGCTGGGGATTATCTCTAAAAAAACTGGTCTCATTAGTAGTTATAATCTCTGTGAGCATATTAAGCTCTTCAGTTTTCCCTTTAACACCATGTTTCAGATATTTTATATAATCAGTATAACTTTTTAATTTTAATTCAGAAAGACGAGGAGCAAATCTGTTTTCGACAAGAAATTTTCGGTTGTCTTGTAAAAAAATCCCTGACAACTCATAAATTATATCTCTGAGCTGTGTAAATTCCTCAGAAGTAATCTTAATACTTCCACTGAACCCTCTTCCTGAAAAAAGCTTCGCCATAAAAAACAACTCTCTTATTTAGTAGCAAAATCTGAAAAGTGTAATTATAATCTAAATATTATAATTTGTGCATAAAATTAAAAAATCCATAAAGATACTACAATATTTATTTACAAAACCACATAAAAAGTAAAGTCAAAAGTCACTATTTTTTATAAATTTTTCTCCACTCATCCAGAAAAAGAACAGCAGTATCTATAGCTTTAAGCTCTCCCTGCTGTGCTCTTACTGCAGTAACCAAGTCATCAAAACCGACATTGGTAGGTAGTCCGAGATTTTCAATTAGTTGTAACACTTCTTTCTTTAAATCTTCAGGATAATCTTCACTGAAAATATTATCTACCTCTCTATCTTTAGGCCAATCTGAAAATTGTTCTGCAGTAAAATCAATGAGAGTCTGCATTCTAACAGCATAAGTATGCTCTTTAAGGACTCTTTCTCGGGCTTTCTGCGCATAGTTTTCTCTTTCTTCCGGATGTCCCAAGAAATAGGCTATTTTTTCATCAAGCTCTTCGAGGTTATCAAAATGAGCAAGCTCTCCTTCTGAAAAAGTCTCGGACATCAGTGACCGCCTGTCAACCAGCTGAAAAGCACCACATGCAGCAAGCTCAAATGTACGTGGATTGATAAAATCTCCACCACTTACTAATTCATCGGCATGGATCGATGAATGAAGGTTTAAGTTGATTTTAGTCCCATTAAATATTTTTACACATTCATCTGATGAGACTCGACGTCCACCTAATTGAAGATAAGGTTCAAGAACATGGTCACCATCCCATTCCGATCCCCATATTTTTAAACCGTGGTGAATCAGTTTTCTAAAAGCCATACGTCGATTGGGATATCCTGCCCCCATAAAGGAAACATCTCCACCATATTTACGAATATCTACAGAATTAAGAGGAGTAGGTTTATGAAAATCAGGATGGGCAGCAAGGGGAAGATATAGAACGTTATTCACCCCGATTTGATTTAATTCTGAAATAAATTGATCTTTCTGAATAACCGCAAAAATATCATAAAAAGGCGCAAAACTCTGCCAATAGGTAAACAGTCTGAAATCCTCAACAAACCACATTACTGTCTTCACATTATCTCGGCGAAGACGCTTCAATGCTTGATGAGTTAGAGGAGCCTGAGCCATGGCAAGAACCATATCCGGCTCAAAAGTTTCTGCTTTAGCCAGAACCGCCTGAGACATTACTTGTAAAAAGCTGTTCTGTAGATACTGATGACGGTCAGAAGTAACTTTCAAGTCATCGAGCGCGTTGTATGCATCATAAAAATCAGGGGCTTCAAAAGTTTCAACAATATGCCCCATTTCTTTAAGAGCAGCCACGCAAAATCGACCTACAGGCAGCGACCCGCCGTAAAGAGGAAGAACAACCAGAATCCTCAGCACTTTATTGTTATTCATATCATTACCTTTATAATTTATGCTGTTATCCAGTCTTTTTCTTTATAAAATTTTTCAGCCAACTCAGGAAAAGGACCATGCTTGCCGATATCAAGAAGTCCTAAATGGCATCCAATGAAATGACGCATTCTTTTTCTCCTCTCCTTCGAAAGATCGTTACCAGCTTTCAAAAGAAAATCAGCACCTAAAAAATCACACGAAGACTCAAAAGCCGAAAGTCCAGTCGGTAGATGTTCCGGTTTACGTGTAGCCACAAAACGAGCTAGTCCTGAATCTTGAAATGGAGCTAAACATTTTAAATCATGGTAACAAGGCTGAGATTCAACGCAGGGAGAACACTCCGTGTCCGCTTGAATGACAGTGTGTCCGCTGCCGTAGGGGCCTGTTTCCGTACACCAGGCAGAAGACAGAAAAAAAGCAAGCACAGGAATACCAAGGTGAGCTGCGAGGTGCATAGTTCCAGTATCAGGTGTCATAAGCAAATCAAGGGGGGAAACATGTTCAACAAGCTCTTTCCATCCTGTCTCCCCAGCAAGATTTGTTACATCTGAAACGATTGACGGAGGTAATTTAGAAAGTAATTTTTCTCCGAATTCACGTTCAGCTTTACTTCCAAACAAGAAAACTTTTTTACATTTATTTGTGGAACGTGCAGATAGAATTAGTGGAGCAAGTACATCGTAGGGAAGTGATCTTCGGCTTTCACGTCCGGCCAGAACCACTCCTATTCCACCACCTTGGGGGCGAGCTACCGGATTTACTTCATGTGCCGCAATTGGTTCAGAGCTTAAAGCAGCCCAATAATCAACCAGATTAATGTTATTGCGTCTTTCTGTTGCGAGCCGGAAAGCAAAGTCAAACCATGGAGATTTAACCGCCTGCCCGCGAACTTTTTTATGACCTTTTACTGTTTCAGGGGCAAAAAGAGTTGAAATTGCATAGTTCATCGGAGAATAATTCAGGTTATATACTTCTGAAAAATGTATGCGCTTCAGCTCCTTAAATACCTTTAAATTAATAGGAAGGACTGAATCAAAGCCTTTCCCACTAATGCCTGTGCCATGAGCAATAAGTGGATATACGACTATTTTCGGATATAAAATTTTTGCTAAATTTTCTAAAGAACGGTCGACACATAGATGTACCTGAAAACCTCGTTTTTGAAGTGTAAGGATCAACCGTTTAGTCTGGACGAGATCGCCAAACCGTGTCAATTGGACAACTAAAGCTCTTTTCATAAAAAATCCCTTTATAGCAGGAAGTTGGGGATTCAAACTATATCCATTAATCGACGTTTTGTCATTTTACAATGCGTGCACACTTTTGTTATGCAGGACTTCTATGAACTACTACCCTATTTTCCTTAAAGTTAAAAATCGCAAATGTCTGCTGGTCGGTGCAGGAGCTGTCGGGGTGCGCAAATTAAAATCACTTCTTGAGTGTTCTCCTGCAGAAGTGCTTGTTCTTGATACCTCCGATCCAAGTGCTGACATGACTGATCTCAATCAAGATAAACGTGTAAAATTTGAAAAAAGAGCTTTTACACCCGCTGATTTGACTGATAGGTTCATGGCCTTGGCATGTACCAGCAACACAGCTGTTAATAACAAATTTCAGATTTGTGCCAGAAAAACATATTTT